>Ga0209260_10000022_pt1 | contig 133899 bp, 123 predicted proteins | sample WorMetTypGCAVOLI_FD_187421 | JGI IMG/M metagenome (GOLD analysis project Ga0209260, IMG submission 187421) | Marine gutless worms symbiont microbial communities from Max Planck institute for Marine Microbiology, Germany - Olavius algarvensis... ...
TCCTGGATTCTGGTTTCTGGATACTGGATGTCGTTGAAATTCACCGATAGTGTCCTGTTAGATATCCAGCATCGAGTATCAAGCATCCAGCATCAGCCCGGAAAAAGCAACGATCTCAGGCATAACGACCAGGCTAGATGACAAGAATTTATGCAATGTTAGGGTTTAAAGGAACTTGGGGACAGTCATGTTATTATGCATTTGTATGGTGCAATAGAAATGGAAGGCATATATTCATGACCGTTGCCCGGTTATTCGATATCCTGCCACCCGACTACCTAAACTTTGCGTCACTGCATAGCCCGCGCTATTGCTGCCCCCCAGGGGCCACTTTTCCCGAGCAAAGTTTCGAAAAAAGAGTAAGCCCTGATGGTATCATTTCTCTGCCTCGCGGCGTTGTTTGAATGCATTTACTTCGTCTTCTATGCCGTCGATGCTATTTTTGATTGTAGTCCAAACCGCTCGAGAGCCGGCTCGCATTGCAAGGTAGAGCGTCTCGGATATTTCTTCCCTGGTGGCACCGGCTTGCTTCGCGGCCGCGAAGCGCGCCGGTGCTCAGGTGGTGCACCCTGATGCCAGCATGGCAGCCAAAGCCACAAGTTGACGGGTCTTTTCGTCCATTGCTCCGTCAGCATAATATAGTCCAGCGAATTCTTTGATTTCCATGATTTTCCCCCCTTTGTGCAGTCATACGATTTGAGGTTTGATTTATGAGCCCCAATTATTTCAGCTGCTCATAAAATTCAGTGGGTTTGAGTTCGTCATAGTCATCATTGGAAACTAGATATTGTCGGATATCCAGACAGAGGTGACATTTCGACACATAACCTTCGTCCAGCTCCTGATAGCCCAAATCTAAAGCAAAATTTAAAAGCCCCTTCATATCTTCATCTATCAAATATCTTAGCACCGGCCGATTTGCCAAATCGATCCCTTCTTTTAAGAGCCGATCCATTTCAATCCGTTTTCCTTGAGAACCTGGAGGCGCTGCCTGGTGAACTCGTCATTTTTGCACCAAAAGCAGTTGGTTTCGACAAAGGTAGAGGGGACATCCAGCGTATCTGCGATCTCAACGGCCTTCAGCAACAATTTGAAATTCAAAAAAGGTTCCCCGCCGCTGAAATGCAATCCGTGGTTCAGGCTCATATATTGACGGCCATACGGGCTGGGCTTTATCACCTTTGCCAGCTGCGGCAGATATTTTTCCAGCTGGTCGACCGTGATCCAATTCCCGGCCCATTTCGGAGAACAGGCATACATGCAATGCCTGCACTCGACCGGGCACTTGTAAGACAGCATCAGACCACCGGAGATGGGCCGAGGGATTTTCATTTTTTTCCATAAAACGCCATTAATTCCAATAATCCGGCAATCTATTTTGCCATTCCGGCCGCAGGGAAGCGGAGAGCCGGAATCCGGCAATAGTGCCGGTATTACCGTATTCCCGCTACCCGATTTAGTCCGGCACATGCTTTGCGGGAATGACGGGATGCTGATCAGCAGTTATTCTTTTTTATGGTTATCCGGAAAGACCAAGTTGAAAGAATGCAATAAGTAAATTTACTCGACCATCTGGGCAATTGTCAATAGGGCAAATAATGGGGCCGCCCATTAAAGGGCTTGTCCCTCCAAAAAGACGGCGGGCAGGCAATGAGCTCTGCTGCTTTTAAGAGAACAAAGGGGTCGCGTATTCATTCTTGACATACAGTGAAGAATGAATACGCGACCCCTTTGTTTTATTTGAAAGTTTGCATAGGATTCCGATACCTTAATCCCATCCCTGCTCATCGGGAAATATGTTGGTGTACTTGATGGCTCCGCGGGGTTCGGCCATCATGTCAGCCACCGTATCGCGCCATTTCTGATAATGGGCGGTTTTTTTGTGACGGGCCGGATCATCAGATGTACGGTATACCTCTACCAAAACAAAGCGGGTTGGCTCATCTTTTTGCTGAATAACATCAAATCTGGCGACACCTGGTTCCTTAACGCTCTCACGCGCGTTTTGTATGCTGGCAGCTTTGAAATCCTCAATATTTTGAAGTCTTACATGAACAAAAACATGAACTATAAACATTTTCTACCTCCTTTCGTTCACAAGGCAAGCTATAAAAATGGACGGTGATTGTGCCTTCAATTTTTTCTTTATGAAAAACCGGTGACATCCATAGGTCCCCCTGTCAAGAGAAAAATAGCAAAATTATTAAACTGCAGGGGACAATGTGTCCCGGGTTGCAGGGGATTGGGGTCGGGCCACGCTAAGAAATTGACGTTGCAAATGAAATGGGATAAAAACGTCTCTGAAACGGTCTTAATCGACTCTTTTTATCTCTTGTCGGGCCAAACTATGCGTCTGTTATTATTTAAGATACCTTCCAAATCTGGTCGTTTTTCGGGCTTAGGCTGCACTTTTCAGGGTCAAAAACACGGTTGTAAGGACTATTGATGATTTGGTTCGCTAGGTCATCATAAAAAAGAGAGGTGGTAGACGGGAAACAATGTAATATTAAAAGCATATATTATTGAATAAACAGTATTTCAAAAGATGTATCAAATAATATTAATATTTTGGAGGAATTTATAGATGAAGAGAATGATGAAATTGAATTTGGGAGGTTTATTAACCATAGCTTTGTGTCTGGCCCTTGCAGTCCCCGGTCAGGCATATGATTTGACGGACAAGTTTTCATTCGGAGGTATCATGGCAGGCGTCTACCAGTACCAGTGGGTGGATGGTGATGAGAATAAGGGCCGCGGCGCTTTTAATTTCGAACCGGAGATCAGCTTTCGGCCCAACGAACAAAATGAATTTTTTGCAAAATTTGGTTTTGGGGCCGGCAATGGTTTGAACGCGGAAACCAACTTCAATCTGGCCCCCTGGGCCGCCAACCTGGAAGACGATTATAAAGACATCAATGGCCGCAATCGGGACTATCTGCTGACCGCCTGGTACAAGTACACATTTAAGTTTGGAGAAAACAATTCCCTGGGGCTGACCGGCGGCATTATCGATGCCACGGATTATGTGGACGAAAATGCATACGCCAATGATGAGTTTACCCATTTCATGAACGAAGCCCTGGTAAACGGCCCCAACGGTTTTTTCCCATCCTTTGACGGCGGCGGGGCCATCGAATGGGAAATCGGCAACTTTGACATCACCGCCATGGGCATGAACATCGGTGAAAACGATGATGGCAACAACTACAACTATTTTGCCGGCCAGATCGGTTATAAACTGAACACGTCTTTGGGAGAGGGGAATTACCGGCTGATAGTCGATACAACCAGCGAGGATTTCTTAGACGAAGACGGCAAGGACGATGAAAGTCGGTTGGCCGCAATTCTGTCATTTGATCAGCAGTTGGGAGATATCTTCGGCGCCTTCATCCGCATCGGCTGGCAGGATAATGATCCCGCCATCACTTACAATGCGCTGTATTCCGGCGGCGTCAACATCACCGGAAAATGGTACGGACGTGAACAGGACAACTTCGGCATCGGTTACGCCTATCTGAACGGCGAAAACGAGTTTGAATACAGCCAGGTGGCCGAAATTTACTGGCGGGTGGTATTCAATGATTATTTTGCCGCCACGGCGGATTTTCAATACATGAAGGACGAATTCGACACCGATGAAGATGAAATCGAGGGGGTTATCGGCAGCATCCGGGTGACCGCAGAGTTCTAAACGCAATTCGAGCGCACCGCTCCGGCGGACAAGTGTCTCAAAAACAAAAAAGAGCGCATCAGAAGGTACCGGCGATATGTCTATGAAGCCGGATCTTTAAACCCGCCCGAGAAAGGCAACGTCAAGGTCATCGAGGACAAGGTTCTTGACAAGGAGCGCAAGAAAGGCTTTGAATTCTCTGTTTAGAGGAAATCGACTCGTGAAAAAAATAAAACTACTCTATCTCAAAAACCAAATGCTCGTTTCTAACAGCATTGCCAACTTCATCGGTGTTTTATTGGTAAAAACGTTGATGTTACATATCCAGGAGACGTTTGCGAAAGATATTTTGGAATCTCCTATCGCCCATTTGACGAATGCACTTTTTAGTCCATTTGCATTTTCTTTCGTTACGGTGATGACATTTCTTTATGAAAAGCCTATCCGCCAATACTTAACCCTAACATTGCATAAATTCTTGTCATCTAGCCTGGCCGTTATGTCTGAGATCGTTGCTTTTCCGGGCAGATGCTGGATGCTTGATACTCGATGCTGGATATCTAACAGGACACTATCGGTGAATTTCAACGACATCCAGGATCCAGAAACCAGAATCCAGGATCAGTCAATACTTTCAATGGTCTTCATTGCAGCAGCGAAGTTGGATTTCAAAATTTTATGCAACTATAGGGTTAAGTGCCCTGTACCGGCAAACATCCATCTCTCAGGATCTTAAATTAAAAGCTCGCCAACGGTTGCTAAATGAACCATTTGTTTTAATCGCACTGGATTTTAGTATGTGGTTGCTGGCGGCAATTGTATGGTCTACGATTCATTGGGCTTATGATTCCGGAACGCAGCTAGTTCAAGACAGCTTGTATGGCAATTTGACTACAGGCCTGATCACAGTCACCGTCGCTTTTTTTCTGCTCGAGCATTTGCTGCAAAAGCGGCTGGCGCCGTATTTCTTTCCTGCCGGCGGCCTTTCTGCCATTCCGAAAACGCTGCGAATTAGAATCCGAACTCGATTGTTAGCACTACTCTTTGCTTGCAATCTGATTCCACTGGGCAGCACCATCCTGATCCTGAACCGAATCCAGGACAGCCAACACGAACCTTCCGTGGCGCTTGCAAAGTTGCAAACGGCGATCAGCATCAATGTATTTATTTTTATCGGGGTTGGGATTTGTTTGACTATCCTGGTCAGCCGCAATTTAAGCATCCCTTTCCGGGACATTATTCAAACTCTTAGCAAAATAAGAAACGGTCGCTATGACAAACGTGTGCGGATTTTTTCCAATGATGAAATCGGGTATATGGGTGATGCGATCAATGAAATGACCAAAGGCTTGATTGAACTGGAACGGTGTCCGAAATCATAACTGATGTGAACCGTCAGCTCGTACAAGATGTTGAAGATTCCGGGCAATTTATGACGATGTTTTTTTTAGCTCTTGACACTGCAACGAGACAGCTTGAATGGGTGCGGGCCGGACACGATCCCGGCATTGTTTATGATCCTGCTTCAGACGCATTCGGTGAGCTGGGTGGATCGGGAATCGCTCTTGGTGTGGATGCTGAATGGATTTATGAGCATATTAAAAAAACTGACTTTTCAAATGGCCAAATCATTTTTCTCAGTACGGACGGAATCTGGGAGGCACGCAACAAAAAGGGCGATATGATGGGCAAAGAGCCAATTCTAAATGCAATTCGACAGAACGCTGACTCGGACGCAGCGCAAATTATTGATGCGATTTTTGACATCCTGGAAAAATTTATTGGTGGGGTTAAAATAGAGGATGACATAACCTCGGTGGTCATAAAAAAATAAAAGGCATCGGTATTATATGCTTGTTGCTGAAGACAACTGGAATTTACCGGACGGTGTTTCCGGTGTTGATTTACGCCCAACAATATGATCAGCGGTAAAAGTCCGCCAAATGGGCTTAACTGTTCGGTGCAGGTCTCAGACACCGTTGAAGCATTGATTTTTCGGGCCTTTGTGCCGTTTTCTTTAAACCCTTTACCGTTGCGCATTTTCATGGTATTGTTTTTTCGCCGTTTTACCACCTGGGGACCTCCTGTTTTGGGGGTTAGTTTATCCTAAACCCAATTGTTACAGGAGTCCCAGATGGTTTTTCAATTATTATTTTCGATGTCGTGCAAGATTGAGGAATTATGTCTAAGGAGGCCCTTATGAAAAAGGACACTATCGATCCCAAGGTTTATGACTTATACGATGAATACTGCCACACCCAGATGACAAGGCGTGATTTCCTGAATAAAGCCTCAGTACTGGCGGTCATTAGCGGATCAGGCCTCGCTATGGCGAAAGCTCTGCTGCCGCGCTATGCTGAAGCTCAAACAATCTCCTTTACAGATGAACGGATCAAGGCCCGTTATGTTGAGTATGACTCTCCAGGCGGTACATCAGGCAGGATGCGCGGGTATCTGGTAAAGCCTGCCGGTGATGGACCTTTGCCCGCTGTGCTGGTTATTCACGAAAATAGAGGCTTAAACCCCTATATAGAAGATGTGGCACGTCGTGCCGCGGTTGAAGGCTTTCTTGCACTTGCACCTGATGGGCTCTCTCCCATCGGTGGTTACCCCGGAAACGATGACGATGGAAAAGTCATGCAAAAGTCTTTGGATAGAGACAAACTCTTCAGGGACATGTTGAACAGTGCCAGATTCTTAAAAGGCCATGAGTTGTCCAATGGCAAGCTGGGAGCAACAGGCTTCTGCTATGGTGGCGGTGTTGTCAATAATCTTGCAGTGCGTATGGGAAAAGACCTGGCTGCCGGTGTTCCGTTTTATGGTCGAGCCCCGGCAACTGAAGATGTTGCCAGAATACAAGCACCACTGATGATTCAGTATGCTGAGAATGACCCCCGCGTAAACGCTTTACGCCAGGAGTACCGAAAAGCTTTGGAAGCGAACAAGAAAGATTTTGTTATGTACACCTATGCAGGCACCCGTCACGGCTTCCATAACAATTCAACACCCCGTTATAATGAAGAGCAGGCGAAAATCGCCTGGGAACGTACAATGTTGTTTTTTAAGAAACATCTCTCCTGAGCAAATATACATCCACATTTTATTTGTTGAAAGACTGCTCGGTTAAAGAAAACAAAAGATGCAGCCCGCTGCGATTTCGTTACCTTATACGCACCGGTTGATGGTCCTCTTACATCACTGTAACGGGCCTCCAGCACTGGACTGTTTGTCTGCTGTTGCATGCCATCCCTGCTACCCCGGAGGACGACACGGATGGCTGCCGCTGTCTGAATCCGTGCCCAGCGGCCTTCCCCATTTTTTCATTTCTTGTCAACGTTGATTTATTGTGCTGGAATGGATACTTTAAGTACCTGAATCTCGCATGAAAATTAATGAGAAGGTTTAATAATACTTGATATCAGCAGGTTGGGAGAATCGGAGTAGTAAAGCCAAATACCAAATTGTCACAAAAAACATTTACCGGAGACCCCTAAATTATGATCGATACCCCAAAACCCGAATCATTCGAAGATTTCAAAAAATCTTTTTCATATGGTTCCAGAACCGATCTGAATTTCAAATTCCTGGCCAAGCTTTCCGATGATCAGGCCGCCAAATTTTTCCAGGACCTGTTGTGGAAGCTGGGCGATGCATTCGACGACGGCAATTTTGCACAAATTGTTGATCATGTCTGTGAGTGGCAGAAGAGGGCCTATTTCAGCGAGGATAAAAAATTTACCTATGACGACGGTCCCTTTAACCCCTTTCAAAAACGGGTAGCTGACTCGCGGCTGGTATTGATTACCTCCACCGGGCATTTTGTCGAAGGAAAAGATCCCGCGCCTCTGGGGGCAAAGAATATGACCCAGCAAGAGGCGATTGAAAAAATAGCGGAATTCGTCAGGGAGGCGCCGCAGCTCTCAACCCTACCTGTGGATACGCCTGCGGACAGACTGCGGGTGCGCCACGGGGGATATGACATCCGCGGCGTCCAGGCGGATCCCAATGTGGCCTTTCCCCTCCAAAGGTTGCTGGAATTGGAACACGAAGGCGCGGTCGGCCAACTAATACGGCAAGCTTATTCCTTTGTGGGTGCGTGTTCTCAAAAACGACTGTTGAAGCAAACCGGGCCACAATGGATCGAGATCTTCAAACAGCAGCCGATCGATGCCGCACTTCTAGTGCCGGTCTGACCGGTGTGCCACGTGTCCGTGGGACACGTTGCAAGGTTGCTGGAGGCAGCCGGTATTTCCACCGTGACCATCGCGGCCCGTGCATTTAGAGATCATCTGGCAAAAATGACCCTGCCGCGGGTTGTGACGACACCCTACCCGATGGGCAGACCACTCGGCGCGCCGGGGGATCATCAAAGCCAGCGCGCGAGTATCTTATCGGCGTTAGACCTGCTCGAAAGCGCCAAGCAGGTCGGAACCATACTGGATCTGCCCGGATCCTACACTTCCGTGGAAAAATAGGCAGCACGTCTTGAATCGAAGTTCCGGTAACAAAATATTGCAGCGCGATGGCCTCGCAAGACGCCGATATGGCGCATACCTATCGGATAGTTGAAGACGAGGCATAAAGGCCGGCGGTTTCCCCTTTCAACCAGATCGAAACTACCTGATCAACCACCTTATCCGCCCATTTGTGCAATTTTGAGGTCTCGGTTGCGGCGATGGGATGCGGGATGACGACGAACGGATAGTCCGGTATCCCATGTGACACAGCCATGGCTTTACCGGAGCTTATAAACGGCTCCGTGGCCACCACGACGGTGGGTACGCCTAATTTTTCCATCACAATGCCGTCGAGCAAACTGCCCGAACTGCACGATCCTCAGTCACCAATCCCGGCTAGAACAAAATTACATTTCTGCGCCAGCATTTGGGCCGCATTCTCTTCAACCGCATGTGATACGGAATGTTTTTTTACGGTGACGACATCTTCCAGGGGGTAGCGTTGGGCCAGGTTACTGACAATACAATTCAAAACCGTATCCGAGTTTGTCTTACCGTTGTCAATAACGCCCAATATACCATTTTGCAAGTTTTCAATTCGTGGTGCCATCCCCATTTTTTCAGCGGTAGGCCCGCTGGTCGGATTATAGACGACAAAGCTCATTTTGTCTGATCTCCTTTTTGTCCAGAAAAAATTATTCACCTTCGCCTGAATACCCCGTCCCGCTGAATCGGGACTGCGGAAAGCTTCATTTTCACGAGGGTTAACCCGGACGACTTACCTTTCGCCAATTCACGATTGGCCTTTACCACCCTCAGATACCGCAGCTGGCGTCCCGCAGTGCCCGGGTGACCGAACGGCAGGCCTTCATATTGGCCCATCCCGGGATACAGGCGGAGAAACGTCCGGCAATCCCCCCGGCCACCACCAGCAGGATGTCGTCGGGGGACTGTACCGCTCGTACCAAAATGTTCTCATCACCCTCTTCAATCGATTTTTCAATGTAACCGCCTTTTTTCAGATCGGTCAGCGGACGGGCTGCCTTTTCGTAAAGAAATTGCTGAACCCTGGCTTTGTCCCACCCCTGCTGGTTCAACGTGTTATAATGCTCCGGGCAAATTATCACAGCCATCTCCGTTTGTCCGCCCATGTTAAATGTGCCCAGCGCGGACATCCGGTCGGCCAGGGTGAGAAGAATATTTTCGGCCTTCAAGGCCGTGTGGTTGTTCATTTGGTTGGGGCTTTCGGCCGCAATAACCGTTACCGTGCTAACGGATTGCTCAAACCCCCTCTGAACATGAAGCGGCTGCCAGTCAGTGGCTTCATTTTCGGCGATGCAATAGGTAAATTTGCCGGGGTGCCCGAGGGTGGAGCGGTCAAATTCATGGCTACCACCGGCATTGATTAAAACCAGACGCAGCGTCCGTCCTATGGTAGCGTTGGCCCGGCTGCCGGGTCCGAATACATTTTGGCCTGAATTCAGGCCAATGGCTTCGGCAATCGGCCCGTTTACAATCATCAGGATGGCGGCCCCGTGTGTGGTGGCGGTAGGTCCATGGAGTCCGAAGGCGGGGTCGCTGACGGCGGAGATACCGGCCACCACCACCGGAAAATACTCCGGCAAACAACCGGCCATCACCGCGTTTATGGCAACAACCTCGGCCGTAAAGATACGGCTGCGTTCAGGGATCGAACCGATGATCGCATCCGGCTCCATTTGCACACTATCTAACATGGCCTGGATGCGGCGTTCGGTCGGCGGGATGATCGGAAGCCCATCGGTCCAACCTTTCTGATAAAAAAGTTCGATGGCATCCAGGGCATCCTTCGTCTCGATTGTGGCAGCTTGAAGTGCCATGCGGCTGCTCCTTTCTTAAAATAAAATAATCTCTTTGCAGATATGGTTCTTCATCTGTAATAGTTCAGGAAAAACAAAGGGGTCGCGTCTTCATTCTTGACACCCAGTGTAAATTGTGGTCAAGGCTTGAATTGTGTATTATAGCAACGCTCTGTTCAGCATATCACACCGATAATTTTACTATTCGTCCAGCCCAACCCGGAAAGGTGAGCCTTGAACAGCTCAACCAATGAATAATATAATTTCTATAACATTGACCCATTGGAAAAGGTAGTGTTAAATATCAATCAAAGAAAAGGGATCTTCGGTTGATTTTTCCGGGTTTTCCTGTTAATTGCTCGATCATGTCACGACCACTCAGAATAAAATGTCCGAAGGCCTGGCAGCATGTGATGAACCGCACCCTCATGCTTCTCGATCTGAATGACCGGCTGTGGCTATAAGCTGTCGGCCAGATCCTCGCGACGACGCCATAGATTACACAAATTTTGCATCCCCGAATTCCATATCTCGGAGGCCTGATTTTGTTCGCTAATTGGCGAAAGGACCCTTACTCTTTTTCTACATGCACCGTGTAGGGAGGATGCGATGAGTCTGGAACTCATTTTCGCCGCCAGCCTGGTGGCTGCTTTCTTCGCCTGGTACGTCTGCAGTCTGATCCGCGGCCGCACACCACGTGGTATTATCCGCGCAACGTTTATCGCGCTCCTTTGCTCACCGGGATTTATCGTCGGTCATGGTTTCGCCGTGGTCCCGAGCCTGTTCGCCCTTTACGTGCAGCCCTCGATTTTCACATTTGGACCAATGCTGGTCGTATGGGCCCTCGCTTTGGGAATAATTTTCGGCGTCCCGGCGCTGCGCAATCATCGCAGCGCCTGGCCGCCCTCGGCCGAGGACATCTTTCTTAGGGCCTATGCCCCGAAGTTCGTCTTTTTCGGGGTCGTTGCCGCAGTGCTGATGCTGGCCTTGATTTACTCCGACCAACGGCCTGCTCTGTGGGTGGTGGCGCTCAAGTACGGGCTGTTCTTCGCCGGTGCCGTGGTCAACTTGACACTGTGCTACTGGGCAACCCGCACGAAGCAGGCAAGACCATTCTTGACCCCTCTTTTCTTTTCCGCCCCGACCCTGTTTGCGACCGCATACACCGTGCCCTTCATGTGGTACGGGGGAGGTGCTATCGGTGGACTTATCGGAAGCGGACGCCAACGTATTGCGGCCTGGGTCTCGCTGGGCGTCTTCACACTCCTATTCGCCAACGCGATGTTTCGAGTCTACTTAGCCGCCACTGCACTGCCTCATGTCGTGATTGGGGGCGGTGTGGCTGGTAACGCGGCGATGGCGGCAGTGTTCGCCGGCGTGGGCATCATAGCGTGGTGGAGGCTGAGGCGTTATGCCCTGGGGGGAAAACGGGTACGCCAGTAAATAATTAAATGACTATTTGGGACTGAAGAGAGAGTCAAAGTCCATTAAGATTCGGAAAAACTATATTGTAAGCAATTGCCATAGAGGTCGGAGCTTCCTTTCCTGTTCCTTAATTTTCCAGAGCCATAGATGCGGAATCCCCCAGTCACCGCCGATTCCCCAGCGGATACCGGCCAAAGCGCCGGTTAGAAGCGATCGACCGCAACTATCTCCGCTTAGCCGGATGTTCTTCCTGACGGCCTCCGCGTAAGAGTTGCTCGTTCGAACGATATAAAGACCTACCGGTAAACTGTATCGCAATGGACAGGACGCACCAAACTCTTCAATCAGGGCTTCATCGTCCGGCCAGTCCTGGGTCATTGCCTTTTGGGTGCTTTCCTGCCAATTCGCCGGGAGCTCCGGTTTGGCTCTTTTATAAGCCTCGGCCAAGGTGCCCTCCTCAATTGAAGCCAGAAGCAGCCGGGCAAAAAATCTCCCGGCGGCGACGCTCTTTTCGTGGTTGTTGGTGATTTTTACCATGACTTCAACATCCGACAAATTGGAATTACCGCTTGCTATAAGAGACAGAACTCCAGCTAAGGCCGGAATCTGATCATCATAAGCCCCCGAATCCAATGGTATCGTTAGGTCCACAGATTTCGCCATATCGAGGGCCACTTTTACAATTTTGTCATCGTCATGCGTTATACGCACGGCCTCTTCTATTTTTGCCGGAAGCTCCGGACCGGTATAGTTCTTTGTGACCGAAAGGACCTTCATCGTCAGGGTCTCCCGCAGATCCCGGTCTAAATCTTTGAAATCCGCAGACACACGTTCGATTGCTTTAAGCTCGGCTGTTTTCAAGTTTTGAAGGGTGTCCTTGGTGGGATGATCTATATATCCTCTAAAATGACCGCCGGGACCAAAAAATTCCTGATAGTCACGCTGATAAATTCTTGGTTTGAAAACACCGCCGTTATTCGCAATGGACCGTGCCGCATTGAGAAAGGTTTCCCCATAGTGGGAATTGTCACCGGATTGTTTTCCCGGGTGGGCAAAATAGGATGGAACCCCTTCGTAGTTCTTTTGAACCGGATCGATAAATTCAGGCGCATCGCCGCCCACGTCCTTAACTCGATTAATATCATATATCCAATGGAGTCCCAGGGCGGCCGCATCCGCCACGACCACACCCAGCATCCCGCAAAGGATTTTCTCTTTTTTAGCATTAAGATTCATGATCATTCCTCCTGAATAAAAATTATTTAGAAGCCCGATAATCCCAGCTGCAGTCGTCTATCAGTCAATTCCGAGCTGCTGCCGCAGTTCGCGTGCCGTGAGAGCTCTGGCGTAAACGGGCGTGCCGACGTCAAAGTCTTTGGCGCGAGATAGCGGTCCGACGACGACCGGCTCAAAACCGGCATCTTTCACTATCTGTGAGGCGACCTTTAGTGCTGCCGGGTCATCGCTCGCAAGGGGGATCGCCACGAGGTCGCCTGAACGGTGCGCCTCGCTGCGCAGGTCATAGTGAGGGATCGTGTTGAAAGCACGGACAAGGCGTACCCCGGGCAAAAACCCGGCTGAGCTAAGGCCGGTCCCTCTGGCCCGCGCTTTTACCGCCATCTCCCCGTCCCGCGACGGATATGGGTTTCCTGTCTCCAGGACCACCTTGCCGGCGAGTTCGTCTGCAAAATCCCGGCCGATCTGCGGGACCGCGTGGTAAGGCACTGAGACAAGTACGACTTCTCCGAAAACAGCCGCTTCCCGGGGCATTCCAGCCCTGGCTCCGGGCCCGAGGCCCTCGGCGAGTTCCTCGAGCTCTTCCGGATGGCGCGAAGAGAACAAAACTTCATGGCCTGCTTTGATCCACAGGGAACCGAGTGTGCCGCCAATCCGGCCGGATCCGATAACGCCAATCTTCATTCGGTTTTGTCCACCGGCTTCGGCAGCCGCCGGCAATGGCAAATACGAAAAAGGAAGCAGTGCCATCGCAGTCGCGGCAGTCTTAAGAAACGCGCGGCGGCCCTCGTTGATCCTGTCGGTTTTAATTTCATTCTTTTCCATAGGTATATTCCTTGACTTGGTTCGGTAAGGTCGATGATTGGTTGCCCTTAAAAGTGAAGGTGAAGGGCCTGGCAAGTGCGCTTTTGCTTTCCTTGATCCCGCCTTCCATTCTTCGCCGGATAAATCGTCCACAAGCTCGACTACATCATCTCCAAATGATTCGATTCGTCTGGACAGGACTTTGGTTCGCTGACTCATTGGCTGTCTTCTTTTATTGGGGGGACCGGTATCGACAGGTGTTGGATGAACCCTACGGTTGCATAAAATTTTAAAATCCAACTTCGCTGCTGCAATGAAGACCATTGAAAGTATTGACTGATCCTGGATTCTGGATCCTGGATGTCGTTGAAATTCACCGATAGTGTACTGTTAGATATCCAGCATCGAGTATCAAGCATCCAGCATCTGCCCGGAAAAAGCAACGATCTCAGACATAACGGCCAGGCTAGATGACAAGAATTTATGCAATGTTAGGGTGAATTCTTGATCAGGATTCGGAGAATCAGATTCAGCTGTTGACTAGTCCCAAAGGAAGTTTGGTCCTGATAGTTTGTCTGGCCGTGCTATATATTATAGAAATAAAATATAACAGCCGCGCAGATATGCAAGGAAAAAGAAAAGGGGCATATCTTGTATATTGAATATTGACATATCCACTTGACCTATAAAGCGATTTCTTGTTAATGACTTTTTGATATTCAGATAAAGCGCATAATTATTTTAACGTCACTTTTAATAAATGATGAAAGATATGACTGTATTCGTTGCAACCAGCAAACGCTTCTATGGGGAGGCAATTAAGCTTGTCGACCGTCTCAGAGACTTCGGGGTGAAAGTGCATCACCCATATTTCCATCTTGACCCTGCTGAAATCGACGCCGACCCCAAGCTCAAATCGCAGGTAACAATCCAGCACTTTCCAGATATAGATGAGAGTGAGATCTTCTATGCGCTTCTCCCTGACGGCTATATAGGATGCAGCGTCACCATAGAGCTCACTTACGCCTTTGCAAAGGGCAAAAGAATCATCGCATCGGAAGCGCCCGCTGAGTTTGCAGTCCGCCCAATGATTTCAGCGATATGCAGCCCCGAGGAATTTCCGGCCTGCTTAAAGACAAATAATCTCATCTAAAGGGGCAAAGAGAGGGGTCGCGTCTTCATTCTTGACATACAGTGAAGAATGAAGACGCGACCCCTGCGAATTCTCCTGGTTCAACATCCAATTATAAAAAAGCCAGCCATTAAACTATGGCTGGCTTTAATTATAATCCCAAGCATTTATGCAACGGGGCCACCACCCCCTATCATCCTCTCTGAATCTTCGGTGTAAAGACCCAAAGCCTCACTCCAGACACTTCATCGGCTTACTCTTTCCGGGAGCGCCTTTGAAAACTTTTAGCGTATCCTTTCCGGGGACCTGGCTAAAATGTTTCTGAAGGCAAATTGCTTAGAATTTCGGTGCTGAACAGATTTTTACACTACTCATTTAGACGTTTGATTTTAATAAAGGTTTACATGAATGAAAAAAATAGACCGGTTCTTTACCTGAAGGGTTTAATCGTCGATGAGGGTTGTATCCAGCCAGCCGTAAATCTCCACATCCATGATCTCAACCGCAAAGGGCACGTGTTCGGTTTTAAGATAGGTGCCATTTATCTTTTTATAAAATCGCCGGTAAGGATTGAGTTTGAGAACCCGTACCAGCATTGAATAAATACCTAACCGGTTAAAATGCATTGTCAATGCTGAAACAAGTTTGGTGCCAAGGCCCTGCCGCTGAAGATTTTTTAGCACGTACAGGGTGTAAATTTCACCGCTGTAAATTGCATCACCATGTCTCTCGTAACCACCGGTAATAAAGCCTATGACCCTGCCCGCATCTTCAGCGACGAAACTGATGAAATTTTTGCTGTTGAGCTCATTGAAAAAGGCCTGTTCATGCCGCGCAATCGACATTGATGATAGATAACCATATGGTATCACGCTAAGATAGGTATCCTGCCAGGTTCGCACGTAGATATAGGACATGGAATGTGCATCAGTTTTTTGGGTTGGTCGAATTACCGTCATCATACACCGTCAATTGGAGACCTGTTTTAATCTTAAATATAATGCTGCGGATGAAAGGGGTCAAATTCGCTGCTTATTTCCTTAAGTTATGCCCGTTTCCGACGATAATAATGATAGAACCGGGGCAGTAAGGGAGAACGATCCATGACGTCCGAAACCGACCGGACTCCACCGCCATTGCCGAAAGGCCCCGATGAGGCATATTGTTCATTGGACCTTTTTAAATTAAATATCAATATGGTAGAGCAGCGACCCCAATGCTCGATGCTTTAGGAAATATTTGAGAAGAAAACCGGAGATACCGTCTAGTGGACTACCCACCAGATTATTCAAAATATACCTTGGATAAACTCCTGTATGTGGACCAACACATAAACCGAGAGCAATATCCGAAAAGTGCACGAAGGCTTGACCAAGAGATTGCGGGGCGACGACGGGAGGTTTCAGAGAGAAAACAACATTTGCCTTTGCTAAAATCTATCGATAATGCAAAAGAGCAGCCCCCACAAATTCAAGAGCATTCATCAGAACTGTCGCTCGAGTTTCATGGTTCAGCACGAGAGTATTTCAGGATCTGGATTGTGAATCTGTGTCTCACGCTTCTAACGTTAGGCTTTTTTTCGGCATGGGCTAAGGTGCGTAAAAAGCGCTTTTCTTACTCCCACACTACCATTGGAGGTACGCCGTTTCAGTATTTGGGTCAACCAATCCCGATCCTCAAGGGTCGATTGATCGCTGGAATTGGGTTTCTGGTCTATTATATATCAAGTCATTTTATCACCTCTCTATTGCCCTGGGTCCTGGGGGCCGGAATAATCCTTGCGCCATGGGTGATAGTCCGTTCGGCGGCATTCAACGCTGGTTATTCAGCTTTTCGCAACATGACATTTCATTTTGAGGCCGGCTATATGGACGCCTTCAAGGTTCTTTATGCCTGGGGCATCATTCCTATCCTGGTAATGGGGATGATGTTTAAATGGTTGGTTGATCCCACCTTTTTAGGAATTATTTCAATCGTTTTCGCCTTCTCGTTGCCCTGGCTGATAAGACGGGTCAAAAAATTTATTGTTGAACACACTTTCTATGGTGGTAAAAACGGGGTCTTTTCCGCCTCAGGAGGACAGTACTTCAAAATCTACTTTATTTCAGGCTTAATCATGTTGGGAGTAACGATCCCACTGGGCATACTGGTGGCAATTGTTACTACCTCTACCACAAAAATGTGGCTTTTGACCTATATCAGTCCCATTTTAGTGTATGCTGGATATGTTCTGGCATATGCATACATTCGGGCACGCAGCGGCAACCTTGCCTGGAACAATACACGCCTGGGACCGCTTCGTTTTCAGTCAACCCTGCGTTGCAGAGATCTCGTAAGACTCTATGTGACCAATGCACTAGGGATAGTTGCTTCATCAGGGTTACTGATACCATGGGCAGTTATACGGACATGGAAATACCGCGCGGACAATATGAGAGTGTGGCAGGAAGAGGAGCTTACTCAATTCCAGGGAAGTCATACAAGCAAAGTTACAGCGCTCGGCGCCGAAACGTTAGACATTTTTGACTTGGACCTTTCGTTATGACCACCATTGAGGGACATTACTTCGACGGATGCCATCCTATTGCCATGAAGGCAAGAATGGATTTTATGGATCGTGAAGCGGCCATGACTGCCGGGTCCATTTCAGAGCGTTTTAAAACCAATCACCTGAAAGTATCTCCACGAGTTGGCTCGACCTGCCGGTTTGTTAGTCTCCCTAACGGTGGGCAATTCGGGTGCGCTGACAATGCTCTTTTGGATTCATTCACCCAGGAAAGCAAATCCGAAGGCATCGTCACATGGCTGGAAGAGCGATGGATTGTTGCATTGGCTTGTGTTGCTGTAATTTCTTTAATACTGCTTGTCGGTTACTTTTTCGGTTTACCGGCTGCTGCGGAGCGCATTGCAGCACGTATCCCGATGGAGACGGAAAGATCCTTGGGCATTCAAGCTCTGACCTATATGGATGAACAAGGATGGTTTGAGCCGACAAACCTGGAATTTGAGGTGCGGGAAAAAATAAGCGGTGATTTTGACCGGCTATGCAGCGACTTGCCATTGAACAAATACTACCACCTGGAGTTTCGCGCAGGGGCGGTTTTGGGGCCGAATGCCATTGCTTTTCCCGGCGGCATTATCATCATCACGGATGAAATGGTAGAAGCTGCAAAGGAGATGGAAGAAGTGCTGGCTGTGCTTGCCCATGAGATAGGACATGTTGAGCTCCGCCATACCATGAGGAGTGTGTTGCAGAATTCTGTTATTGGAGTCATAGTTGCAACGGTAACCTCTGATGCTGCATCACTCAGTGCTGCTGTCACCGCCCTACCAGTGATAATGGCACAGACGAAATACTCTCGTGATTTCGAGACTGCAGCTGATGAATACGCATTCCGACTGCTTAAGCAGAAGGGATATTCTCCTAGGGCATTTGCTACGCTAATGGAAAAACTTGCCATGCAGAATAGGGAAGGTAAGGGCCTTTTTGCCTGGATCTCCACCCATCCGGTCACATCGGAGCGGGTCAAGCGTGCCCGCAATGCTGCAGCAGAATAATTGGTCATTTTGGCTAAGGGAAAATGGGGGCCGTCCGTGAAATATTGACATTTGACAGCCAGCTATACAGAGAAACCAGGGATCAGACACTTCATTTGCCGACAAGAAACCAGGGGACAGGCACTTTACGCTTTTCTCAAATGAATTCCCAAGTCACTTTGGGCAACAATCCGTCAGGCTTTAGAACCCGTTAACGCCTTCTTTTATAATTTCATGACCGGCCTCAAAAACCACCATCCAGGCGGTCAGCGCAACAGCTTTAAAGTGAGGGCCTGTGCTGGCTTTGCCAGGTTCTGGTATTGCAAATCCGGGTTGAAGGACTGTTCGCCTGGATCGGATCCAGAATTCTGCTGAGCCAGTGCAGGATCAGTGACAGCGAGCCTTTTTCGGTGTAATGGCGCAAAAAATATTTTAAGCAGGACGCTTGACCGGGATGCAGGTTGCCAAATTTTACACCGCAACGGCATCCATCCACAAGGTTGGAGTTGTTCTGCGGGAACACTTTGACATTAGCAACAATTTGAAAAGGAAGCTTTTCCAGATAAAAACTGCAATCCGCCACCATAATTTCCAATTTGGAGGATGTGACCGGCCATCGGGTGCGTTCATCCAGATATATGCCAAGCCCTCCCATACCGATATCTAAAATCGGGACAACCTGAACGGGATCCGGATTTATCACCGTAAAGACATTACCCTTAACCCGATACCGCCGGTGTTTTCGGCGTTCGTTATGCATGGTAGTCACCTCCCGTCATTAAAAACAATCTCAAAAAGGCCTTTTGGTCAAGTTTACCTGCCTCTGCAGGTCGGATAAATCCTCCGGTGGGGGACCGGTCCTCCAGGCGGACAAGTCTCCATCGGGGTTATTGAGTTCGAAGACCAGTTGCGCTTGGTCGAACGGTATTTCCACCCTGTCGTGCTGGTGGTGGTAGCCACCGGCCCAGCTCTCCGTGATAGTAATCACCAAAATAAGTGTGAGAACCGCTAACAGGAGCTTGAGCAGTGATAATGTGGGACTCGACTTATCGGTTTTCTTTTCTTGTGAATAATTCATTTGCCTACTTTTTTCTTTATAGTTTTGTACCAGGTCAGTCACGATTACCCTATCGATGGCTATCTTTGTAACATGTAAATCTTACATCAATATTACTGTAAGATTATTTCTAAGTAATGTTAGATAAAAGTCGCCAAGGCGTGGGCACAGGCGTGGATACTGCGATAGAACCTATAGGAGTTCTGAATATCAGGGAAAAAATGGGACAAATAGGGGACAGACACTTTATCGGCCGACGGCGGTCTTCATGCTGTCGAAGTGCTCCTGCGCCGATTGGAAGATTACAAACTCGATAACCTGGTTGACGGTCGCTTCGCCGCCAAAGGCGGGCATGCTGTCTTTTCGATCGAGTTCATCATCGCTCAGTCCGGCAATGAATGCGACCAATTCGGTACCATTTTTCCGCAAGGCGTCCAGGGCGTCGTCCTAAGTGCAGTCCGATTGGGCCCGGGAATCCTTATCAGACATCGCATTAATCTGATTTACGGTCAGCGGCGGAAGTTCTTTGCCTTCGACGATCATCCCGGCCAGCCTGAAAACCCTAAAATGCCCGGCGCCTATGTGACGCGCAGTAACGCCCGCGGTCCATTCTTCCAAATCACATTCCGCGTTCCACTCTTCGCCGGATAAAGCGTCCACATACCCGATTACATCATCTCTGAATGATTCGATTCGTAGGGATAAGTCATTGGCTCGCTGACTCATTGGCTGCCTCCTTTTAAGGTTGGGACCTGTATCGACAGGTGTTGGATGAATTCCTGATCAGGGCTTGGAGCAAAGGAAGGGCGTGTGATTTTTGCCGGGAAACGGAGCGGGATGGAAAAAGAGCGAATGATTTGATTCTCATCGAAGACAGCGGTGTACTGTCCAGGGCAAGGGAATGGATTCCGCCGGATGTTCGTCGGCGATCCCCTTCTCCAATAATGCGGAAACGGGTGAGAAGAGATCATCCGGAGACAGGATCATGGCCTGACCGTGCTGCCGTGAATTCCAACGGAACCCCGGCAATTCCAACAAGGCTTTGACCTCGTTTATTCTTCTTGCGGTAGCCGCATCTGATATCTTTTTCACCCTTGAAGGCGAAACTAAAAAACGACCCCTAAACCGCCACCGGCGCCCGAATGCCGGGATACGGATCGTAATCGACGATTTCGAAGTCCTCGAGTTTGAAATCAAAAAGCGAGGTCACTGCGGCATTGATTTTCATCTGCGGCAGCGCGCGCGGCTGGCGCGTAAGCTGGAGATCCGCCTGTTCCAGGTGATTGAGATAAAGGTGCGCATCGCCGAGCGTATGCACGAAATCCCCCGGCTTCAGCCCCACAATTTGCGCGACCATCAGGGTCAGCAAAGAATAAGAGGCGATGTTGAAGGGAACGCCCAGGAAGATGTCCGCGCTGCGCTGATACAGCTGGCAGGACAACCGGCCCTCGACCACATAAAATTGAAACAGGGTATGACAGGGCGGCAGTGCCATTTTTTCGATCTCAGCCACATTCCAGCCCGACACGATATGACGCCGAGAGCTGGGATTCGATTTAATCTGCTCCAGCACCTGCGTGATCTGATCAATGTGCCGCCCGTCAGCCGTTGGCCAGGAGCGCCACTGATAGCCGTAAATTGGGCCCAGGTTGCCGTCTTCGTCGGCCCATTCGTCCCAGATCGACACACCATATTCGTGGAGCGAATTGATGTTCGTATCGCCGCTTAAAAACCAGAGCAGTTCGCCGATAATTGATCGAAAGTGCAGCTTTTTGGTGGTGATCGCCGGAAATCCTTCGGACAGGTTATAGCGCGTCTGGTAGCCAAAAACACTGATGGTTCCCGTGCCCGTGCGGTCGTCCTTTTTTACACCGTTTGTTCTAACATGACGTAATAATTCGAGGTATTGTTTCATAATGAATTCTACCAGTTACTAAGCTTATTTTTCGTGTTCGCGACAGGTGTTTAAAACTATTTAAAACGTATATCAGAAATCTTGTATGTCAATCCCCTTGCATATACATGATGTTGTGGTTGCGCGGATTTCGTAATTTAAAGAACATTTTCCCCGGATCGGTAAAACCTTTCCGGGCCCTCCATCAGAGGAGGGTTTAGATAGAACTAGTGGATGGTATTGGATTGCCGTACGATCGATTAATTGCAAAAAATATCTATATGTGGTGGTTGATTTTTTTCAAACACTATATATAGTATATATATCAGGTTTAAACTGATACATTGTGTGACTTCTGACGGCATGAAATCCGTGTGACGACTGACTCCTCGGGCACCGGCTTTTTTTTGCAGGTTGAATACACCCCCCACGGCCTTTGATTTATCCAGGGCACAGCCCCAGGCATGACGTTATTCAGGGCTCATCGATCATAAATACTTTTGATAGAGGAAACCAGCTATGGCGCATTACTATGTAACCAAGAGAAACGGCGAGAAAGTTTTATTTGATTCCGAGCGAATCAAAAAGGCTGTCGAAAAGGCCTGGAAAGCAGCTGATTATCCGGGCGAATCAGAACAATTTGAGCGGGTTATTGCCGATATAATTAAAGAAGTCCACGCCATCTATACGGATTCATCCATCGGTGTTGAGGACATTCAGGATGTTGTTGAGAAAAATCTGGTCAGTCATGGGTTGTATGAAGTATCGAAAAGATACATTCTCTACCGGGAGAATCGAGCCAAGTTACGGGATGAAAAGAAAAAGACAGTTGCCGAAAAAGCTGAACAGGGCCGCTTAATGCTTCGCAAAAAAAGCGGCGCCCTGGCGGCCTTTGATAAAGATAAAGTGATGAACACGCTAACACGGGCAGCGGCCGATAATGAAATCAGTATTGATTTTCATATGATCTATCAGGAATTTGTAAAAAATATTTATGATGAAATAACGACAACGGAATTAGAAAAGCTGCTGCTGCTTTCGACCGCTGCATTTATTGAAAGAGACCCCCAGCTGAGTTTTGTTGCGGCCGGATTGCTGATCCAAAGGATCTATAAACGCGTTATCGGTAAGTCGCTGCAGCACGAGAATTTCGAATTGGAAGCCAGAAAAGCCTTTGTTCGAGGCATTCAGCACGGCGTGGATAACAAAATCTATGATGAACGCCTCCTATCGTTTGATCTTGATTTGCTGGCCTCGAAACTGGATTTTAGCAATGACGCAATCTTTAAATATATCGGCGTACAAACACTATATGAACGCTATTTGGTCAAAACTCAGCTGCAACTAATCGAGACCCCGCAGGCCTTTTGGATGCGGGTTGCCATGGGTTTAGCCATTCTGGAAAAAAATCGCGAGGAAAAGGCCCTGGCGTTTTACGACCTGATGTCGTCGCTCTCATTTATCCCCTCCACCCCGACACTTTTTCATGCCGGCTTATCTCACCCTCAGCTATCTTCCTGCTATTTAAGCATTGTCAATGATGATCTGACTCATATTTTTAAAGTCATTGGGGATAATGCGCAATTATCAAAATGGTCCGGGGGTATCGGCAACGATTGGACACGCGTGCGTGCCACCAATGCGCACATAGCAAGTACCAACGTCCAGAGCCAGGGGGTTGTTCCTTTTTTGAAGATCGCCAACGATACCACCGTTGCGATCAACCGCAGCGGCAAGCGCAGGGGGGCAACATGTGCCTACCTTGAAACCTGGCATCTTGATATTGAAGATTTTCTCGATTTGCGTAGAAACACCGGCGATGACCGCCGCCGAACCCACGACATGAATACAGCCAACTGGATTCCCGATCTGTTTATGCAACGGGTTCAAAACGGCGAGACCTGGACGCTGTTTTCACCTGATGAGGTGCCGGATTTACACGATTTGTATGGCAAAGGATTTAATGCACGCTATGTATATTATGAACGGGAAGCCGACGCGGGCCGCATAAAGCTCTATCGAAAAGTTGATGCGCTAACCCTCTGGCGAAAAATGCTCACGCGGTTATTCGAGACCGGGCATCCCTGGATTACGTTTAAAGATTCCTGCAATATCCGCTCGCCCCAAAAACATGTCGGGGTGATTCATAATTCCAATCTGTGCACCGAGATTACGCTCAACAACTCAACGGATGAAACCGCCGTCTGCAACCTGGGCTCCTTAAACCTGGCGAACCATATTCGAAACAACGCCATCGACCAAAAGCGGTTAGCGGCTACAATCAAAACGGCCGTCAGAATGTTAGACAATACGATTGATCTAAATTTTTATCCGACGCCTGAGGCCGAAAACGCCAATTTAAAGCATCGTCCCATCGCGCTCGGTTTAATGGGATTGCAGGATGCGCTGTTCAAAATGCGGCTGCCGTTTGAAGATGAAAATGCCCTCGAATTTGTGGATGCAACCATGGAGTTCATTGCCTATCATGCCATTGCATCTTCCTGCGGTCTGGCGCAGGAACGCGGGGCCTATAAAAGCTTTGACGGCTCCTTGTGGGATCAGGGCATTTTTCCACTGGATACCCTGGCCGAGCTGGAAAAAGAAAGGGGCACTGCCCTAAATATCAATCGAAAACAACGGATGGACTGGAATGCGCTTAAAGAATCGGTTGCAGCCTGGGGCATGAGAAACTCGAATGTGATGGCCATTGCACCAACGGCCACCATTTCCAATATTGCCGGGTGCTTTCCCAGCATTGAACCCATCTATAAAAACATTTATGTCAAGGCAAACATGAGTGGAGAATTTACGGTGGTGAATGACTACCTGGTAAAAGAATTAAAACGGATAGGCCTGTGGACCGAGGCTATGCTGGAGCAATTGAAATATTATGACGGCAACATCAACAAAATCCATTCAATTCCCATGGAATTGAAAGCACTCTATAAAGAGGTCTTTGAAATCGATCCCTTATTGCTGATAAAAATGACCGCGCTGCGATCGAAATGGATTGACCAGAGTCAGTCGCACAATGTTTTCATGCAGGGTACCAGCGGAAAAAAGATGCATGAAATCTACACCGCTGCCTGGGAAATGGGCTTGAAGACCACTTATTACCTGAGGACCATGGCGGTCAGCCAGATTGAAAAATCGACGCTGGATGCCGTAAAATACTACTTTACCCAAAAAAGAAATCACCAGAATGAGCCGATTGCAGCAATTCCAACAGCGCTGGCAAAGGACTCCGGAATTCTCAACCCGGTGGCTAAAACACCGGCAAAACACGTAACGAATTTTAAGGACATCATGGAACCTGACTGCGAAGCGTGTACATGAATTACAAATAACGCCCAGTCTAAATTTGAAAGGAACAGATACGCATGCCGATTATTAATAGTCCTAAAACGGATCCGAACAAAATACTCCCCATGACCTATACCTGGGCCAGAGAATACTATAAAAGCGGAATTGCCAATACCTGGACGCCTGAGGAAATCCCCATGCAGGATGATATCGAACAATGGAAGTCGTCATCCTTTTTGAGCCCCAAGGAGAAGAGACTCATCTTATGGAATCTCGGTTTCTTCTCAACGGCCGAGTCACTTACAGCAAACAATATCGTCCTGGCCGTGTATCATCATGTGACGAATCCGGAATGCCGCCAGTACCTGCTCAGACAGGCCTTTGAAGAAGCCATCCACACCGATACATTTATTTACTGCTGCGACTCGTTAGGGCTGGATCCGGATGAGATTTACACCATGTATGAAACGATTCCCTCGATCAAAGACAAGGATCAATTTGTCGTTGACCTTACCCAAAGTGTCGACGATCCGGAATTTACAACCGTGGGCGAAAAGAATATTCAAAAATTGCTGCATGATTTAATCGGTTTTTATGTCATCATGGAGGGTATCTTTTTTTACGCCGGATTTGCGATGATGCTCGCACTCAAACGGCAAAATAAAATGGTCGGAATTGGTCAGCAATTTGAATATATTATGCGTGATGAAAGTCTTCACCTGGCCTTCGGTTGCGATTTGATCAACACCATTATCGATGAGAATCCGTCGGTTTGGTCATTGGATTTCCAGGCCGAAATTACGGAACTTATAATTAAGGCGGTTAAACTGGAAAAAATATATGCCCAGGATGCTTGCCCGGAGGATACCTTAGGAATTAATTCGAACTTATTCGGTGAATATGTGGAATATGTTGCGGACCGAAGGCTTGAGCGCATACGGCTTAAAAAAGTTTTTGGGACGAATAATCCCTTTCCATGGATGAGCCAGTCTACCGATCTAAACAAGGAAAAAAACTTTTTTGAAACGCGGGTCACCGAGTATCAAACTGGCGGCGCCTTGGATTGGAACTAGGGCCCTTGCGGAATAGGTCGCTTTTTGGGAAGAATACCTTGAGTTTCTATCACTATCTACCGGAATAAACCTGAAAAAGGTCTATCAAGAAAAAGGATGAGGAGTAAACGTTATGCTAAAATCATTAATTGTTGCGATGGCTTCCAACAGTGTTATTGGAGACAAGGGTGAAATTCCCTGGAAAATTCCGGGGGAGCAGAAAATGTTTAAAGAGATTACCATGGGACATACAATGATTATGGGCCGAAAAACACACGAATCCATTGGCCGGGCCCTGCCCGGAAGAACCAACATCGTCATTACCCGCCAACCTGATTATGAGGCCCCGGACTGCATCGTTGTACATGACCTCAAAAGTGCTCTCCAACACTGTCAATCCGATGAAAGCGAGGCCTTTATCATTGGTGGGGGCCAAATTTTTCAGGAGACCATTTCTTCTGCCGATAGAATTTATCTGACCGTGCTGCCAAGAGAGATGCCCGGTGACACCTACTTCCCCGAGTTTTCCGAGTCAGACTATGAAGTCATAAAGTCCAACTTCATCGATGCGGTCGAACCATACCACTTCTACATATATGAGCGGATACATGAAAATTGACGGGTTGAATCATTGGTGCTTAGAATTGATCGGGGCCCATTTGAGCAAAGGCGTGCAAATCAGTGCTTGCTGAAGAATAAGGAAAAGCGGCGGGTTGGAGTGCCGGAATATTGAGATTTTCCATCACTCCAATACGCCACTATTCCACCACTCCAATAAACCAACCGAATTTTCCGATTAATATTTTGAGAGAATGTCCCTTAGTTTCTCAAGACCTGACACTGTTCACAAATATACTTGTTATCCCTCCGCCTTTTTTTCAAGCTCATCCAGTTTGTCAGGCTCCGAAACAGCAATGTCCACAAGGGCCTTGGGGATGGAACTCTGCTCGCACATAACTCTGATTTCTTTCTCCTGATCGCTGAATTCCATGATTTCGCGAATGGCCTCGATGTGATCGAGCATCTCATCCGGCGGAATGTCATCCAGCGCAGGCCCTGCAGCCGCAGCCTTTTTGGCCGCGGCCGCCTCTTCTTCCAGCCTTTGTTTTTCCTTTAGCTCCGCTTCCATTGCCTGCTTGGCGTCATCGACCGCGCCCTGGTCGACTTGGGCCATCTCGATTATCAATTCTTCGGAGACGTTATTTTCAAAAAGGTGCTTCACCTTTTCTGCGTCGGACTTGCCCGCTACCGCCTCGAGCAGCGTTGCGACTCTTGACCTCTCAACGCGTTCCTTCTCCATCCCGGTGTTCACCTGTTCCAACTTCTCCCCGGTAATTTCAAGGGCCTTGGTGATCACTTCGGGGGCCACTTGTTGCTCAATGAGAAACCGGATACCTTCATCACCGGACAGGTCTTTGGCCTTGGCAATCAGCAGATCGAGTCTGGTCTTCTCGACAATCGCTATCACATCGGGTCTGCGCTCGGACCCTTTGAATTTTGGGAACGTCTTTCCGATGTCACTGATTAGCTTATTCGTTGCAGAATACGGGTCAGCCACATCCTCCAGCGCAAGTGCCGCGATGGCGGCGTTGAAATCTTTCATAAGGGGCCTTCCGACTTTGCGCATATCATTCATTGCCCATCGCAATTGAAGCATATTGCCCCCGTGATGCGAAACATTGTAACCCGCATTGTCAAGATTACCCGCAATATGTTGAATCGATGCTTCCAGATTTTCCCCAGAGAGGTCCTGGGAACCGAGCTCAAGGATATTCTCCTCGATTGACAACCAGAGAGGTTTTTTTCCCGTTGCGTCGCTTGTCGTCATTTTCCAATCTCCTTTTTAATAATTTTTATTGATAAGAACCTGCTTTTCCAGGCAAGGACTATAGAGAAGCACCCCATGTGAGTCAAGAAAAAAGAAACCACAACCCATGGGCAGCGGCCCGGGTCAAAGCTTTAATAGCGGGATTGGGAATTTGCGGGACGTTCCAAAGTTTGGTAAAGAACGGTATTAAGGGCTCGCGCAAAAATAACTTCACGTTTTAAGAGCCGCTGCATCCTGCCTGGCTGCGTTGCGAAAGCTCGGAATATGCTTGATATTCCTGCTCTTTCGCGCCTTGCCAGGCAGGCGCCGCAACCCTTAAAATCTGCGAATTTATTTTTGCGCGAACCCTAAGGATCAAATCCACGATTGTCCTTTACCATAAGCGCGGCTATCTTAGGCGACGTGTCGCGTCCATTAAGATTAGGCTATCCGATTATGGCATCGGAGCCGGTATTTTGGGGTAAGGTCAACTACAATTAAGTTCGTGAAATATTGAAACTATACCTCTCTTTTGGCGACATTAATCCACTTCTTTTGGTCTTTTTGATAGAATTTGGGTGATAAACGCGAATCCTTTACAATTTGTCTGAAGATGGTCTTTGCGTCCTCGCTCCTCCCAATTTTCTTTAGCAGCAGAGCATATCGACAAGGCGCTTCTGCTCCGGTAAAGTGTTTGACTAACGCAGAATATTCTTTCACGGCCGCATCCGTCTCTCCCGATTCCTCATAAGCTCTGGCCAGCAGTAAGTCGAAGTCATTATTGGGTTCATCTGCGAGTAATTTCTTAAGTCCTAAGAGATTGATTTTCGCTTTCTCAAAGTCGCCCTTAAAAAAATAGGCACAGCACAATCCTTCAACTATAAAACTATCCTTTTCATAAAAACCTTGCAGACAGCTCTCAAATATTGGAATCGCTTTATCAAACTTGCCGGAATGCACGTAAGCTTCAGCCAGCGCCTTTTTGTTTTTGACACTTGGCGTTATCTCGACCTGGTCCTCAAGATATCGCAAATGTTTCGAAGAGTTAACGCCGGGTCGTCTTTTACGGAGACTAGCCGCATGTTGCATATCGGGTAAATATTCAGAAAAAAAATAAACGAGGCTGCCAACGCCTGGAAAGATAATAATGACAAAAAGCCATTGACGTTCCCGACCGGTTCTTATTGCATGAACGGCAAAATACACTTGAACCATTATTTCGCATAACGCTAGAATAGGCATACAAAACCCCCCAATACAAATCTAATCTGATGAAATTATGCCACCATGTATCCTTTGTCTATTCCCCCACTAGTTGGACTTTTTTTTGATGTCGTCAGCAGAGATTTCGATTGCGCTTGGGCGAGTCCAACAATATTCTGGACCCTTTTCTTTTTTATCAAAACCTATTATCGGCGGATTTAGCTGAGACTTTAGGCATAGATGCTTCCTGAGTCGCTGAATGCAAAACTTAATGAGTACATCCGCAAATATTTTATTCTCGGAGGTATGCCCGCCGCAGTGCAGGAATTTTGCGAGACCGGGAAACGTTCTTGGAATACCTTGAATCCAGTGTGCGCAAAACGGATTAAAAAAGTATAATTTCATGCTGGTCCTGATCCGGCGTTAAGCTACTCTGTAAGGTAATTCCTATAAAATGTGGATTGAATCGGGTTCGGATTTCATTAGATTTAGGCGATATTCTTTTCCGACTCTTTCATTTCGATGAATATGGCAGCGACATCTTCTTGATTCAGCCCTAAAAAGTCCGATACATTTTCGTTTAATACGGAACTGATTTCATATATCGGAATGTCATCCTGTTTTACTTTGGCCAGCATATCGGCCGCATATAAGATGTAAGCCAGCTCCTTGTCGCCGGACTGATCGGGGGTATGGTGAAATCGAACCGCATCGACGACACTGGCGGGAAAGAGCCACTGCGAAAACACATCGCCGGCGATTTCGGAATGATCGCATCCCAACCCACGTTTTTCGAATTCGGAGACCGCATCCTGACCGCCGGTCTTTGGGCGTATCTGGCGCTCAGCAACATAGGGATCCAGCATGATTTTACCGGCATCATGTAAGAGCCCAGCAATAAAGGCATCATCCTCGGCCGCCGGATTGACCAAGGCGGCGAGGCTCCGCGAACCAAAGCCGACGGCTAAAGAATGGTCGTGCACTTCTTGAGCCGTAATACCATACCCTTTTAACGGCTGGTTTAGAAATTTCCCGGTGCCGGCCAGGATTATTACTTGTGCTAGAGTTTTAAGTCCCAACATGGTAATAGAATGCTTCAAAGATGAGATCTTACCGCTCATCCCGTAATAGGGCGAATTGGCAATTTTAAGAATCGTGGCCACCATCGATTGATCGGTTCCCAAAATCCGCTGGAGGTCTTCAAAATCAGGATCTTCAACTGCTAACATCTTTTTTGCTTTGACGACCGTTAGCAGCATCGGCGGCAAATCTTTCATCTTTTGTAAAATTGTATTTTTTAATGACGGACCGGTGATCTGAGAAGATTCATCTGCAAGGGTTTTTTCCACTGCTGTTGGCCCTTCAGCCTCTTTTGCAATGTCAGCCACAAGCTGCCGGCAATCATACCGGACTTTTGCCTTCAGGTTACCATCGATTCGCCCTGACTTAAACTCACAGGTCACGTTGGGCCAGGTTAAGGCTTTTAAGATGATGTTCCGGGCGTGGAACGCCGTAAGTTTTTCCAAGGTGGTAAGTGAGGCCAGCTTTTTATTCGCCAGCAGCTGAAGCAAGGGCTGATTTTCCTTTTTCGCCATGAGCAGCAGATCTTTGATTCGTTCAATGGAAAAAAGCTTTTTGCGTATCAGCAAATGTTCCAGCCGTGCCTCCTTAATGGTCCCGCTGATAAAAATGATGGCACCCTGGTCCAGATAGATTTTAATTTCTTGGGACGGATCGGTCAGATGCAGCACGCCCGTTTTTTTGCCGGATCCGAGACGCTCTAAGGTCTCAAGCAATAAACTCTTTTCTAACGCACCTTTCATTGTCAATGCTTTCCGCAAGTGAGGTCTTACAGTTAACAGTTTGATAATACCTGAATTTTAGGGCAACAATCAGCGCGCCAAGTCAATTGCGGCAACTTGACCGCGAACTTCTCCGGAAGTCATTGGCATGCAAAAATCAGGAAATAACTTGGTTCTTAGAATCGGATTGAGCGAAATTTGTGAATTGCATATAAGTTCCGGCTGCGGCACAGCAAATAGCGCGGTCAACTCAACAAGAGAAACTCTATTTAGATTATTCAATTTCGATTAATTTCCCGATTTATGGTTTATTCCTTCCGGCAATTGTTCTATTGGCTTCATGGCCAAATTTTGTTTTACTTTAGAGTTCATAAACCCAGTAGAATAAATTTGAAATTCACCATTAATGTTTTCCCATCGGCCTTGATCTATATTGAATTCATGACGACCAATATAACTGCAAGTCATCTCTGTGGGAATTTTTTGCTGAGTCATTGGATTTGACATCGAGCCTGATACTTTTTCAGTTAGGAGATATTCTAAAGTTGCTATTTGGTCCATTTGAACATTTCTTTTCAAATCCGTGAACCTGACGATATTTACTCGATCGGCAGCATCCTCCATAAAGCCAGCACCAAGCTCGAGACATATGAAATTTATATCCCAACTATCACCTGTTTTCACCGGATCTTTTGGTAGCTCAAACATAAGAGCTAAAAGATTTTTTTGCCTTTGGGGTAAATAGAATGAAAGGATTTTACCCGAGGAATTAATTACACCCTGCAATTGTGGAACTTTATTCATCATCTCTTCAAATTTTTTAGCTTCTTCCCGGGCTTTTTCATCAGGCAGTTCGTTCTCCGAAACTGGAAGGGTAAAGTTTTGTAAATATGATGTTGATTTAATATTGCCATTTGATAATTCTTCCAATACGGTAATCATGTTGGCTTCTTCAGGAAATTGTATTTTGCTAATTCTGTCTTCAACTTCGCCATTGAATTTTTTTTCATCCAAAATTTTATCAACATTTAATTCAAAGTAGTTTTCTTCTCCATTAGCTTGACCAAAATTAGTAAAATAATACAGGTTATCCACCGGAATTTGCCATTTAAGCTGAACGGTTGATTCATCAGCGGAAACAGTGTTTGTGATTAAAATTAGTAATAGCAATAAGAAATGCCACTTAATGATTTTCAAGTAAATTTTCATAATCCCTCTAATTTTCTTCATTTTAATTGCAATTTTTCCTGGGGCCCTACTGGCACCTCAGGCGCTAGTTGGTAGTATGAATTTAAAGCCCGATAGTAAATCTGAAATAGTTTCTTAATTATAAAGTAGCTCGATGCTGGAATATCGGCATTTTAGGAGAAAAACTTTAATTGGTTGTGGAAGCCGCTCCCACAGGGGGATTTTTATGGTAACTTGGACTTTCCGGATAAGCGCCTTATTTTTATTCGAAACCGGCCCTTTTAAACACTTGCTCACCCCGCACATAGGTCCTTAGGACTTGGGTATTCAAAAGATCTTTTACTGGGGATTGAAGCCCGCGGCCGGTTGGCCGAGGTGGTCTTGACGGGAGTCTTTGCCGATTGTTTTCTCAAATATATCCAGGGTTTTTGAATTGGCCAGGTCACCAATGGCATGGACTGCCAATTGGTAGCCATTTTCTTTAGCAAGTTGGGCGATTCTTGCCAGAGATTCAAATGTAAGTTCAAGCGTTAAATATGACAAGGCAATATTTGCCTCCCCCCCTCCGGAAGCGGTTTTGGAGTGCATGGGAAAACCCGATGGCTTCACCGATTCCGGGGACCTTGACTTAGGCATAAATAAGGCAGACTGTAAATAAAGCAAGCGCGTAGAAACACGACAACCCCAGCAGACCCTTGCTCTATCGGAAACATATAACAACCATTGAAGTACAAATATTAGACGATGGGAAGGCTATTGCTGATGGTGAAAGACGCCAACTTTCCGTCCTGTTTTGCGACCTGGTGGACGCCACCATGCTCTCAGGGCAGGTTGACCCGGAGGTGTATCGTGAGGTACTGCGTGCCTACCACTTCACCTGCGCCGAAGTGATTCATCGATTTAACGGCTTTATCGCCCAACACCTTGGGGATGCACTGCTGGTGTACTTTGGTTATCCCCAAACCCACGAGGATGAAGCCCAGCGAGCGATCTTTGTCGGGTTGGGTATGCTCGAAGCCGTGCAAACTCTGAACGCACACCTTCAGCAGGAAAAAGGGATTCGACTAGCCATCCGGGTCGGCATTCATACCGGTCTGACCGTGATCGGCGATATCGGTGAGGGCGCCAAACACGAGGTATTAGCCTTGGGTGAAGCACCGAATATTGCGTCCAGGATTCAAGGCGTGGCCGCGCCCGATACGGTCGCCATTAGCGCGGATACCTATCGGCTGGTTCAGGACTATTTCAAAGTGGAAGACCTGGGGTTCCATACCCTGAAGGGTGTGGCAGCACCGACGAAGGTGTACCGGGTGCTGCAAAAGAGAGATACACAGAGCCGTCTGAAGATCGCATCTGCGCGTGGTCTGATGCCACTTGTCGGCCGGGAGCAAGAAGTTGAACTGCTGTTGGAGCGCTGGGAACAGGTCAAAACCGGGCAGGGCCAAGTCGTGCTCTTATCCGGCGAAGGCGGTATCGGAAAATCACGGCTGGTTCAAGAATTCAAGGAGCAGATCACAGATCAAAAGCAGGTTCGATTCGAATGCCGAAGTTCACCCTACTTTCAAAATTCAGCCCTGTATCCTGTTATCGAGCTGTGGGAGCAGGTGTGTGCCTTTGCCGAAGATGCATCCGAGAAGTTTAATAATTTAGAACAGCTCCTGAGGCAGGATGTTCCTGCAATCGAGGAAACTGCTCGATCCTCTCCTGCACAGCTCTCGCCTCCGATAGCGGAGGAACGGTATCCGACCCTGGCGATGTCGTCCCAACGGCAGCGGCAGGAGACCCTCGAAACCATTGCCGCCACATTGTTGAAACAGGCGCAACAGCACCCGGTCCTGTTCATCCTGGAAGACCTCCAATGGACTGATCCTTCGACCATTGAGTTACTCCATTTGCTGATCGATCAGACCTCGACCGCTGCTTTTTGTCTGCTTTTGACGTGCCGCCCGACATTCCAAGCACCCTGGGGTTTACCAAAGCACCTGTCACCTATTGCCCTCAACCGTTTGTCGCCCAATCAAATTAAACGGATGGCTGAGCGGGTAGCAGGTGACAAGAGCCTACCAGCCGCGGTTCTTCAGCAGATCGTCGAGAAGACGGATGGCGTGCCGCTGTTCGTCGAGGAAACGACCAAAGCGGTCGTGGAATCAGATGTCCTTGAAGAACAGGATCGTCATTATGAGTTGACCGGCTCCTTCTCTGCTTTGGCAATTCCGGCCACCCTAAACGACTCGTTGATGTCACGGTTAGATCGACTGGGCAGCGCCAAAGACATTGCTCAATTGGGCGCGGTCATTGGTCGTGATTTTTCGTATGAGGTTCTCCACGCAATAGCCAAGTCGGATGAGAAAACATTGCAGCGAGAATTAAATCGACTGGTGGAAGCAGAACTGCTCTATCAAAAAGGATTGCCGCCAGGGGCAACTTACACCTTTAAACACGCCCTTATCCAGGATGCTGCCTATCAATCCCTTCTCAAGAGTACCCGGCAGCAGTACCACCGGGGCGCTGCGCAAGTACTGGAGACACAATTTCCAGGCCGCGTGGTATCAAAGCCGGAACTTCTGGCACATCACTATACGGAAGCCGGGCTGCCGGAGCGCGCGATAGATTATTGGCAGAAGGCCGGTGAGCACGCCATACGGCGCTCAGCCAACGTCGAAGCCATCAGCCATCTCAACAAGGGGCTTTCGTTGTTCAAGATGCTGCCGGATACCTCACAGCACGCTCGACGGAAGCTTGACTTGCTAACCACCCTCGGCCCAGCTTTGATAGCCGTCAAAGGCTATGTCGCCAAAGAAGTAGAAATGATCTACGCCCAGGCGCACAAGTTGTGTCAGCGTGTCGGGGATGCGCCCCAGCGGTACCAGGTGCTGAGGGGGCTGTGGGGAAGGACCGGCGCTGATTAAAAAGGGATTAGCCGCCCGCCATACCGCAGGGACAGGAATTGGCCTACCGTGGGTTCTTGGCCTGTTAGCCCAAGCCTATGAAAGAACGGGACAGATCGACTTCGGAATTGAAACACTGGATAAGGCGTTATCAGCCGCACACCAAAACCAGGCGCGATTTTATCAGGCTGAACTGTATCGGTTGCAGGGACAACTCCGGCTGAATGAGGCGTGCGGCGTGCGCAATCCGGAATTAACCCCGGAAGCGTGTTTTCAGAAGGCCCTCGAGATTGCCCGCCGCCTACAGGCGAAGTCCTGGGAACTCAGGGCAGCCACCAGCCGCGCTCGACTGTGGCAACAACAGGCTAAGCGTCCGGCGATTTTGTAGATTATCACTCAACAATCTCGAGAACATATCTTTTACCGGTCTTGCCGGCAGCTGCACTCAAGATAGTCCTTAGTGCCAAAGCATTCCGGCCCTTTTTGCCAATGACCATTCCCATATCGCTTTTAGCAACACTGAGTTCTAAAATTACGGTATGGCCACCTTCAATTTCAGTAACCGATACCTGGTCTGGTGGATCGACTAAGGCTTTTGCAATATCTGATATCAGATCCTTCATGCCATTTCCCCTTTCCGTTCCCGGTTGAATGCTCAATGCCAACCTATAATGAACTTTACCCGGCATGCAAGATTAAAATAGAACTTGCCGGCTGTCCTGCGGAATAATTCCGAATACGGCAGAGGTCTGGACCGCCACTGGCCGAGCCAATTCTGGATACGCAACATCCCGGAGTTTTCCCCATAATTTGACACCAACCTCTCAAAGCATTTTGATCCAGCGGCCCGGCATTTGCCAAACCTGGCGGTATCATGCTATAGGACCCGCCAACGGTACAAAAAGAAAGGCGTTATACTATAGGAGTCCCTATGCCGCAAAAACCCTCACGGGCATTCATCCTGATATCCTGCGCCGGCGCCATATCCTGGCCGGGGGCATTTATCTTCGGCTTCCCCGGGGTCATGCGCCAGTACTGGCAGCAGGCCTTCAATGTCGGCGGCACCGAGATTGGCCAGACGATTTTTTTTGTTCTGACCGGCGCCACCTGCTTCATGTACCTTTGCGGGCGCTGGCAGGAAATATATGGCCCTGCAAAGCTGGCCGCCCTGGGGGCCGTCCTGTGCGGCAGCAGTGCTATTTGGCTTGGCCGGGCTGAGAACATGACCGCTGTCTACACCTGGGCATTTTTAGTCGGCGCCTCATCGGCCTTTATCTATGTCCCGGCGCTGACGGTGGTGCAGCGCTGGTATCCCGAAAGGCGCGGGCTGGTCTCAGGATTTTTCAATATGGCCTTCGGTCTGGCAGCGGCAGTCATGTCTCCGGTATTTACCGCCCTTTTGTCAAGCTGGGGCTACGAAACGATCAACTTGGTGCTTGGCTGTGTGGCGCTCGCTGTCGGCCTGGCTGCTTCCGCCCTCATCCGCTTCCCGCCGGTGGATCTGTCGGCGCCGGCAGCCGATACGGCGATTGAGCCGAGCAGTCGCTCGGTGGTTGAAGCCTTGAAAACCCGCGAATTCTGGTATCTTTGGCTCACCTGGGTGTTGGCCGGCGCCGCCGGTGCCAGCATGTTGGTGCTGGCCACCGGATTCGGCCTGGCTCGCGGGCTGGGCCTCACCCAGGCCGTCGTTATACTTACCGGTTTTAATTTGACGAACGGTGGCGGCAGGTTGGTGAGTGGATTTTTCTCAGACCGGTTGGGGCGCAGGCGAACTATGGCAATCAGCTTTACGAGTGCTGCCATCGCCTATTTGATCATGCCTCATCTGGAAGGAATTTGGCTGTGGGCCGCCCTGGCGGCGGTTATCGGATTTGCCTTCGGAACCCTGTTTGCAGTCAGCGCACCTCTGGCTGGCGACTGCTTCGGCATGGCCCACTTCGGGGCCATCTTCGGGCTGATTTTCACCGCCTACGGATTCCTGTCTGGACCGCTCGGTCCGTGGCTGAGCGGCTATATCCTGGATCTCACCCAGGGCAACTACACCCTAGTCTTTACTTACCTTGGCCTTATGTATCTGGCTTCTGCCGGAATCATCCAACGGGTTCGGCCCTAGCGCCAATAAAATCACCCGGACTTGGGAAATGTGAACCATATGAAAATCGTAATTGCCGAGGTAAATGCTATTTGCCAGAGGTGAAGTAATTAAACTCATCCGGATTGACATGTACCCCGGTCACAACTTTGTCCCGCACGGAAACTCCAGCTTCGTGAACTGCATTGGGATCTCCAGAAACTAATGGGTGCCACCGCTCTAATTCTCTGCCTTCGGCAAGGGATCGGTATGCACAAGTGTAGGGTAACCTTTTTATTCGCCTTATCTTATCCGGTAAAAGCTTCATGCAGTCCGGTACGGTTTTGAACCTTTCATTGTAGACCACACAACGACAAGCGGATATGTCTAAATGCTGACATGCAACCGCAAGCAGCTTAATATTACCTGTTTTCCCATCTTGAACACTATACAAGCAGCAGAGACCGCAATAATCACAGAGAGATTCCCATTCAGTTTTTGTCATTTCCTTTAGTGATTTTGTCTCCCAAAACCGGTTTTCTTTCTGTTCCATACCAATTACCAAATGTCTTCCGTTTGAAGGCCTTTATAAGGATTTATCGCCATATTGCCTTTGGTTCATTTCTCACCATAGGGATATGACAGAATAGTGTCAATTAAAATTCTTCCTAAAAGACTTGCAGAAAATCCTTCTATCTCATTAGGAATACCTAAAATAACAGTCTCCGGCAAAAAAGCTGAGGTGAAAATTTATATGGCTCGTGGAGACTTTAATGGGCTCATTATTTACACTATGAAGCTGGAAAATAATAATTGGTACTTTCAAAGCTGGAAGTATTGATATTGATGTGGTAGCAATTATTCGGTTAAATCTGTTGCCATTGGCTTGTCCCCTTTTGATACTATAGACTGGAAATTGCTTTGCCGACAATCATATCCCATTCTGTGGTCGCTGTTTCTTCGGCGTACGGTTTTAGGTCTGGTAAAATTTCCTTGAAATTTTGGATTTTAAGCATCGCATGTTCGATCCTCCCGGATGCCGACGTCATTGGCTACCGTTGGCTGTACATACCATCCTATGATTTTTTTGGTCATAGAGGCTTTTTTCATTCTCCGTTTTTCGCAGCACTGCTTAGTGTAATAATCGTTTTTATTTTTTATCGCAAAGAAGGGATTTTTTCAAAACAGTGGTGGAAATATGTTCTTTATTTTTTTATTCTCGCAGCCAGCCATGGGATTTTGGATGCTTTGACCAATGGGGGCAACGGAATTGCTCTGCTGTCACCATTTACCAATGAGAGGTACTTTTTCCCGTGGACTCCCATCGAGGTCTCTCCCCTCAGTATTAAAGCATTTTTAAGCCAACGCGGGTTAACGGTCTTAAAAAGTGAGCTGCTATGGATTTGGGTGCCTGCTTTTTTAATTATTGCTTTCTTGAAAATAAAAGAGCGCCCGTCATTTCACAATAAATAACCGACCATCATGGGTTCCCAGCCAGGAATCAGGCCGTCTTACGGATCGAAACCCAGCCGGCACCTTTATTGAAATATTGTGCGGCGGCGGCTTTTTATATTTGGGAATATAATGCCATATCTTTTTCACCCGGTTTGACTCGTATGGATTATAAAATTGCAACCCGTAGTTAATTGCATCGAGGCCGCCAAATCCTTTGAAGTATGCTTGATTAAACCCGGCGGCTAAATGCTTGACACCAGCTCGAATATTGTCAGATATATTATTTTCATAATCCAGCGCATGGAAATAAGTTTTGCCGGTTCTACTGTTAATTTGCATAACGCCAATATCATATGAAACTAAACGACCCGATGGGTTATAAATCGGTATTTTTGCCTGCCAATCAATATTCCATTTGCGGCCCCTGCGGTGCTCATATCTTGCAGTCCCAATGCAAAAAGCGGCAAATTCATCTTCAGACATATTCAGGGTGAATTGCTTTTCGTAATCTGTCCACTTATATGAATGCTTATGATATTCGTCTTTGGCAATTTGAATTATGGTGTTTATCAACTCATCTTGAGTCTTGGCACCTGCCAGCGCCGTTGATGTCCCCATCAAGAGACTGATGAATGCGATCGCAGCCGTTATCATTAGAATGTATATAGGCCTCTGGATGAGTTTCAATTCATCCCTCCTCTACTAAGGCGGTCAAAATTAGGTAGTCATAAAAATAGCTGTTGCCAGACAACCGGTTTTTGCCAATTAGGGACTGGCTCAAAGCGCAAGGCTTATGGTGCAAGGTAAGGTCTATTTTCAATTTTAAACAGTATTTCATGTCTAATAATTTATGCCCGGCTCTAGAGAAACTGCTGAAAGCAAATTCCATGCACAAAATATCCTACACCAAAGTTCAAGTAATAACAGTAAGTTGCCTTTATGGCTGGCCACTGTCAGCCTAAAATTAAGTAATTTTTTTCCCAGTAATGGTTATTGCATGTAACAGCCTAAGCCGGACAAGCCGGGATAAAATGCCACAAAGGCACATCGTTGGTTATATTCATCTTCGCGTCTTTGTGAGTTGGTGATGATCCGCGGATTTCATAAAATGCAAGGAACTCACAACAAGGGCTAAAGTCGATCGTAAACAATATTAGGATGGGTTTTATCTTTTTGATTTCATTTAATTTTTCTAATATTGACTCCGGAAACGCTTACATGCTAATAATTTGAAAAGCCAAACCCAGAGGCAGCCATGAAACGTATTTTAAACCCCATTTCTCAATCAGAGCTGGGGGATTTTATCAATTCATAATAAGCATATACAAATATTTAAAATTTAAGTGATGGCCTTTCCCGATTTTCGCTTTCACCTGATACGGAGACAGTTCCATGAAAAGCCCGGGAGAAAAAAGGTTGGTTCAACAACTTCTGGATTTTGCCGGTGTGCGAATCGACGGGCAGGCACCCTACGATATCCAGGTTCACAATCCCGATTTTTACCCCAGGGTCATTGCCGGCGGTTCGCTGGCTCTGGGAGAAAGCTACATGGACGGCTGGTGGGACTGCCAAGCACTGGATCAGTTCTTCGATCGAATCATGGCAGCACGCCTCGATAAAAAGGTGCGCAAATCGAAGACTCTCATTTGGGAAGCGGTTAAAGCCAGGCTGACCAGAATGCAAGGCAGGGCCTGGGTGTTTGAGGTCGGCCGGCGCCACTACGATATCGGCAATGAACTTTTTACCGTCATGCTGGACAAGCGCATGAATTACTCCTGCGCCTACTGGCAAGAGGCCGCCACACTCGATGAGGCCCAGGAGGCCAAACTCGAGCTAACCTGCCGCAAGCTTGGGCTGGAGCCGGGCATGCGGGTGCTGGATATTGGCTGCGGGTGGGGCGGTTTCGCGATCTACGCCGCTGAGAAATACCGGGTCGAGGTAACGGGCGTTACGGTCTCGGACGAGCAGGTCAAGCTGGGCCAGAGCTGCTGTGCCGACCTGCCCGTGAACTTCGAGCTAAAGGATTACCGGGATATTGCGGGAACCTTCGACCGCATTGTTTCGATCGGCATGTTCGAGCATGTGGGATTGGCGAACTACCGGACCTACATGCAGGTCGTCAACCGGTGCCTGAAAGATGACGGGCTGTTTTTGTTGCACACCATCGGGAGCAACACGTCGGTTCGCTCCGTGGACCCCTGGTTGGCGACATATATTTTTCCCAATTCAATGCTGCCCTCGGCCCGGCAGATTACCGGGGCCGCCGAAGGCATCTTCATCCTGGAAGACTGGCACAGTTTCGGTCCCCATTACGATCCGACCCTGATAGCTTGGCACCGGAACTTCATCGATAACTGGAGTTGTCTACAGGATGCCTACGACCTGCGATTTCAGCGCATGTGGACTTACTACCTTCTTTCCTGCGCCGGCAGTTTCCGGGCGCGACGAAACCAACTCTGGCAGATCGTTTTTTCAAAAAATGGGGGTAGTGTAAACACATGCAAGGATTTAAACCAAATTTCTCACAGCCCTCGTATCCGGTCAGCGTTTGAGCAACCGGGAACCTTGGGGACGGCCGAACAATTAAGTAGTGGATTTTAAATGGCGCAGCCATGGCGGATAGTTGACAGTATTGATACCGATCAGGGGCTGCTGGATCTTCGGCAGAGGGGCGAAACGGATTTTCTCATAACCATTGATCGTCGGGTGCTGATGAACTCCTCGGCCAACGTGTCCGAGATAGTTTTGGCGCAGCTGGCTTGTGAGTCCCTGAAGAATAAAAAAAATCCCAGGGTGCTGGTGGGTGGTCTGGGCATGGGGTTCACCCTGAAGGCGGCCATTGATAATCTCCCGGTTGCTGCCGCGGTCGTGGTGGCTGAACTGAACCCGATAATAGTCAATTGGTGCCGCGGGCCGCTTGCCCATTTTAGCGGCGGGGCAGTCGACGACCCGCGGGTCAAAATTGTGATTGATGATGTGGCCGCGCTTATTCGTTATGCGGCAAAGAAGGGCAAGGGCAAGCGGTTTGATGCCGTAATCTTGGACCTGTACGATGGTCCTCATGCGGGGGCTCCGGGCAGAGGAGAGTATCTGTACGACGACAGGGCGCTGGCGTTAAGCCGTTCCGCCTTGAAAGCAGACGGGGTGTTTGCGGTCTGGTCCGAAGATCCGGACAAGGCTTTTGAAAAACGTTTGAAAGCTGCCGGATTCTCCGTTAACCGGCAACGCCCGGGCCGGGGCGGACGCAGACATGTGGTTTATATCGCCAGGAAAATATCCGGTCCTCAAGCCGGCGGATCCGAAAAAATTGGACCCGCCGGTCGAAAATCCTACAAAAATAGATCAAGATAAGCGGTTGGTTGAAGATTTATTTCCGCGTGTAAGCTAACTGGTTAGCGCTAGGAACATTTTGCCACATTTTTATTTATTGCTTTTCATATTTGTCTGACTCTGTTTTCTTTCTGCATCCCCTATCTTTCCGGATTTATTATGATTTAGCCATCCACCAGCTTGTGGCATATATTTTGCTGCCAAACGATATTGCCTGACCAATCATTTATGATCATTATTTAGGTTTTTGTCATTAACCTTCTTGAAATTATGTCTCAGATAATGGTCAGGTCTTCTTTTGCAGAGGGGCGGATACTTGTCCGCCCCTTTTGATAGATTTAAAATAGAGATCATTGAATCTTACAATTTGAGGTTAGACAACATTGACAAAGGAGCAAACCGCTAATGGTACAGGCTGAAGCAAAAAGGCAGGAAATTATTGATGAAGCGCCATCTTCTGGACCATATCCTACCAAGATCATACTGGTAAAAAGGAAGGCGCAAAAGGATAGGCGCAAGATAAATACGTTTATCGCAGATGATAGGCGAAGTGGGATCGCTGACAGACGAAAACGATGATGAGATTTATATTGCTTTATTGCTGACGGGCGACCTCTCTATCATAGTCCTGGGGGGCATCCTCATATTTCACAATTATCCATGCTGGTGTGTCGATTTGGAGAACATTCCCGGTTTGCGACCGGCTCCAGGCTCACCGGCATAGGTCTGGGAAATCGACATCCATTGGCCGGCGGTTGCACCCTCAATAACGAGCCGGGTATCGGCCGGATTGCGTCTTTGGACGACTACCAGGCAAAAATCTTCAGCCGGACCCTTGACAATGTCCTTGGCGTTTTCAGGGCCCCAGGTCCAGAGTTTTCCGGAGGGGCTGGCAATTTCGACCCTGACCGGTGAATCGGGCACCTTCATCTGGCGGTTGGTATAGCTCCAGCCAAAGGTCGCCACCCCCATATGGGCGACATGACGCAGCCGGTCGGTGGCAACCCGCTCAAGACCCAAGGCATCCGCAACGTCCTGGCCATGAGCCCAGGTCTCCATGATCCGGGCAGTCGCAAAAGACAGGGCACTCAAGGGCGGCCCATACCAGCCTATCCTGGCCTTGCGGTCCAGAGGTTTCAGCGCGTCCAGAAGGGCCCGGCGTCCCTGCCGCCACCAGGTTAACAAATCGGCAACGGCCAGTTCTTGGCCCACTTGTTCAAGGGTCTCACGGTGGCCTTCAGGGTCGCTGGTTATATCAGCCAGATGTTGATCAAAGGCCTCCGGTGCGGTGACGGCCAGCTTGGCCCGTTCATCATAGTAGGCGAGATGCCGAATCTGGTCTTTTACAGTCCAGCCTTCTGCCGGTGTCATGACGTTCCAGCCGGAATCGTCAAGCGCGGCGACGATGGTATCCAACTCCTCATATTCTTCTGCCAGGTCAGTACAGATTTCTTTCATTGGTCAGTATCCTTCTTTTGGTCGATGTGGTTTTTGCTGATAAATTTGAGCCGGTTGGTTTCCGGCCTGGTCGGGTTGCCCATCAAAAGAAACGGTCAGCCTTAGCAAGCCACTATCTACCCTGGCGTTTATGGGCAGCTGACCGTTTTCAAACACTTTCATCATACTCTGGTTGGCCTGCAGCACTTCAGCGGAAAACCCTTTCAGTCCCCTGTCTTTGGCCAGCCGAATCAGCATTTTATACAGATACGACCCGATACCGATTCCCTGATACTTTTCATCCACGACAAAAGCCAGATCCCCGATGGCGCTTTGCTCATCCTTGACATATCTTGCTTCGGCAATGATTGTCTCTTGATCGGATTCTCTGGCCAGCGCCACCACAGACATCATACGACTGTAATCGACATTGACGTATTCCTGCATTTTATTATGCGGCATGGTAGAAATGGGAAAAAGAAATCGGCGAAAGACGGTCTGGTTTGAGAAGCGGTAGAAAAGACGGCGCATGGCCGCTTCATCGGAAGGTTTGATGGCTCGGAAGCGAATCTTTAGTCCATTTTTGAAGATATGTTCGGTTGCAATATCCATGGGATACAACTGGGCGCTTTCAGACAAAAATATCTGATCCGGGAATAAAAGCTTCTTTTGTTTAGCCTTTTCTACCAGTTTCTCCCGGTCATTGGGATGGGCAATATCAATCAGGGCTTGCGCACGTTCACGAATGGTGCGCCATTTTAAGTTGGCTATGCCGTATTCGGTGACCAGTACGTCAATCGATTCGCGCATATGATACTGATTGCGAAGATCACGAAGCACTGCCACGATATTCGGGTCCCCTTTGCGGTTTCGGCTTGGCAGTCCTAATATCGTACGGCCTCCCGGTGAAATCTCAGCTCCGGTGAAAAGATCCGCACCCTCGCCCGGGCCTGATGTGATATTTGTTTTTCCCACCGAGAAAGAAACACGGCCCAGCAGATCCACTTTGCGAGCTTCGAATACGGCCACGAAGTTAGCGTTGCGGCCGATTTGGATTGGATCAAACAATTGCTCGATACCTTGAAATTCAACCAGCGGATTATGGTCCAGCCAGGCCATTAACTCCGGTGTTCCTAATGCGTATGAAGCAGCCGATTTCCCTCTCATAACCGATTTGCGATAATTTGTCACTGCTCCGCTTTTGACCAGATCCATCAAGGCATCGGTAAAATACGCCGAATGGATACCCAGGTGCCGTTTAGTCGCCAGGTGTCGTCCCAAAGCTTCGAATAAAGGTCCGGTGTGGAAGCAAATGCAGTCCCCGTCCTCAATCACCTGGGAAATGTTGGCGGCTACCTTATCAATTGCTTTGCTGACGCTTTGACGCTTAAAATAGCCGGGCGGTTCTATGGATTTTACCAGCAGATCAAAGTCCGAAATGGAAACGATTGTGTCGCCAAATGTGAAGGGAATTTCGGTGTTGATTTCACCGACGACCAATGAGGCTTGTTCCATGGCTTCCCGGGCGATGTCCACGGCCACTCCGAGGCTGCAGTATCCATCCTCATTGGGCGGTGTAATTTGGATAAAGGCGACATCGATGGGAATCCGCCTGGATTTGATAATTTGAGGTATCTGGGAGATACGGCCCGGAATCAAATCGACACTTCCGGCAAATACTACTTCGCTGGCCACCCAGGTGGAAAAAAAAGTTTTGAGGCGGTAATTCTGAAAATCAAGATCCTTTAACGAAAGCACGTCTCCATGACTGGTCAGCTGTACCAACTCCAGGTCATTTGTATTCGAAAGGCCGGATTCAATCAGGCATTTCATCAGGGTTCGAGGCTCAGCCACACCGCTTCCGAAAAAAATGGTCATCCCCGGCTTGATACTGGCCAAAACTCTTCTGGGAGTAACAACAAGGTGCTCCCATCTCCCGCTTTTTACGCTAGGCATCTATTACCGTCCTCTACCGGTTAGGTTTAAAGCGCCGTGAATAGGGTCATGTGCTATATGTAATTTACAAAGCTCAAATTCGAAACAATTCTTAGATTTCAGTGAATCAAGTCGTTTCGACCGTTTACGGGCGCATCAATATTAAATAGTATTTTATGTATCAATTCAGAAAAACTCAATATATTTTTCCGTTTACCTGCCACACCGAGCTACCGGGATGTTATCCACCATGGATTCATTTGGGATCCAAAAAGTTTGTGTATCGAATCAAAAACCGTTATGTTGACGGCCAGCCGGGTCCGGCCGCCCCTCAACAAAAACGCATTGTAAAAGATTCAGACCCGGGGGTATTGAATAGTGTATGGTTCACTTTTTTTATCGTATTTACGGGACGCAAGCACGGGTAGAATCCGGCAGGGAACCGGTCAGGCAGGGACCATTTTAACCGCAGGCTCATGCAGGTTCGAGCAGTTTTTTGATGTGTTCTATTTTTTCCTTAACACTGATATAGCCTTCTTCAATGGTCTGTTCAACCTGGTCGAAGTCCATCATCTTCAACTGACCGAGACGCGGCTGGATCAGCACGTCAGGCGGTTCCACAGCCAGATTGACCCTGGTGATACGCTCCTGCATGATGTTGATGGAGGTCATGACGGTATCGATGATATCAGGGGTACCTGATTCCCGATTAAGCAGTACGCTGATTTTGTTCGTGAAACTAATTTCAGCATGTTCGTAATAATCCACCATTTTTTTAAGCAGTTCACTCTTGTAGGCCAGGGAATTTGCGGTTTTGGGGGCCGTGGGGTTGATCTGTTTTTTTGGCTTTTTGCGCGAGACAACCCCGCTGTTAAGATCAACGGCAATCACGACATCGGCTTCCAGGGCCCGGGCGACGCCTACCGGAACCGGGTCCACCAGGCCGCCGTCCACCAACCAGCGATCTTTGACCTTCACGGGTGCAAAGAGCCCCGGAATTGAGGTCGTCGCCCTGAGGGCACTTAATATATTGCCGGTTTTCAGAACGACTTTCTTCCCGGTTACCATATCGGTTGCCACCATCAGTAGCGGGATTTTCAGCTCAGAAAAATCATCGACATCGGTGTGAATCGAAAAAAGCTCCTTTAGCTTTTTGGTGCCGTCGAGGAGGCCCGAGCGCGGGAAAACCACGTCGAAATAAGAAAAGACCTTTTTGCCGTCCATCCTGAGAACAAACTCTTTGAGACTCTTAAGGCTGCCGCTGGCGTAGAGTGCACCGACATAAGATCCGACGCTGCTTCCGACAACATAATCAATCGTAATTTTTTCCTCTTCCAGTGCTTCGATGGCTCCGATATGTGCCCATCCGCGCGATGATCCGCTACCGAGGACCAGGGCAACCGTTTTGCGCGATGTCATGGTTATCTCCTGCGTGTGGTTATCTCTTCATGTAATGCCTGACCAAATATAAGCGGATTTAATCAACAATTACAACAATAACCTGAATCTGACTCAAGATGCATTTTGTAATACTTGATTATCTCTGGTATGCTGGCTTGGCGAATTCAGAATTTGAGGGATGAAATTTATGGTAAGATTTTTTTATGAGAATGATGAGAAACTGGATTTAATAGAGGTGAATAATGAGACTGATGCGGCTTTCTAAAAAAAATCGTCGAACTAAAATTTTGGGCAACAACTCTGAGTTGGATATCAGCTGGGCTTCAGGCCCCGGGTTTAGAGACGGTCCGCAGGACTATTTCAGCGTAAACGTCGAGGCCGATGACCACAATTTTGCTTTAGAGTTTGGTGTTGACGAATCCCGGCGCATTAAGGAGCAATTGGATAAATTTTTGCTATATATCGATGATGAAAAGCAGTGGTGGGAACCCGGCAACTATTTTAAAAAATTAAAAAAGAAGTAAAAGAGACCTTATCCTTTCAAACAAGGCCGGCATCTCGATTATAAAAGAACAATCCAGGATCACGAGCGGCTCCAAGCTTCCAGTTGCGACACTTCAGATCGCAGCCTTGCTAAAGTTTCCGGTGAGTCGAACAGTTTGCGGCACAGATCGCATTTACAATAGGTTATGATCTGGCGTGCCTTCATACCGGTAAAGGATGCGATATTCGTTAGCCCCATGGTACGGATGAGGTTGTGCAACCGGTCTGTTTCACTTTTAGTAAAAAGCTGCTCCACCGTATTGCCGTTTAAGTTCCCAAGGTAAAAAAAGTTTGTTTGCGGGAAATGGCTCCCCGCATCGCAACAGGCGTACATGTCAAGATCCGGAGAAAGATAGGGATTCATGTTGCAGCAGTTTGCCTGATAATCGGTCAGAATACTCCTGCGTTTGAAAGACTCCGCACGACCGGCATAGATGACGGGTTCGGGGAAAAATGTGAGGCCATGATAACGCAAAAACTGTTCATACTGATCATCTTCTTTAGAAAAATCGGTAACAAATGAAACAAAAAAATTTAGCCCGATCTTTTGGCAACTGCGTGCCGCATTCAACACATTGTTCCGGTTTACATTTTTCTGGTGCCACCTTGAGTAACTCAATCTCAATTGGCAAAGCCCAATTATTTTCAGCTCTGATACAAGTTGGTCGGAAGATTCTGCTGTCTTGGCCCAAAAACTGTTGGTAACGATTCTCGTATAGATTCCGATTTGACGGCAAAGTTTCACAAGCTCTGCAATTTCATTGAAATACAAAAACGGTTCACCAGCGGAAAAGCTTATTCCGCCCACACCAGCCCGGGCCATCTCGACAATGATCTCTTTTGCCTGATCATGTTCCATCTTCCTGCCGGCCGGCAGATCTTCCGTGGCCACGCAATGCTCACACCTGATATTGCATCTGGTTGAGTATCCAAAGGCTAATTTGCGCATAACTGTTTCTCACTATTCAAACTTTGGCCCCGATCGCGTTCTACGTTCTACCTGAATTTTTGCCGGCAAACTTCGCTGCGGATAAATTACCGATATACACCCTTAAGCATCACTGCTGAGAATACGGACAAAATTCAGGTACTAAGTATCAAATTTAAAATATGACTCTGACAACTGCTTATCGAATTGAAAGGATTCGTTGAAAATCTCCAGCAGCTTGATGTTCTGCTTGGTGAGCATCAGACAGTTTCCCAGAATACCATAATAGAGAAGACTGAGACGGGTCTTGGAGCTATCGTTTCTGATCCGTTCGATTTGAACCTTGTTGAATTGATCTGCCAGATCCCGAATATGTTGATAAAGGTCAATGATATTCTGATAATCCACAATTTCTTTCTTATTGAAGGAATTTTCCACTTTTTCAAGAATGTCAAGGATGCAGATTTTGACTTTTTTAAGTTCTTCGACCTGGACATCCAGCAGTCCTTTATGTTTATTGCTGGTATGCACATAGGCGCGCAGGACAATGTCCCGGTGCCCATCAGACAGCTTTTGAAGCCTTCTGATCGTCTGAGCATATTTAAAAGACACATGGGGTTCCTCTTTTTGCAGCAGGCGTAATACCTTAAAAACATTTGCCATGATAATATTGGACCAAACCTGGATTTGTTTCACTTTTTTTCGTTGTCGGTTCAGTGTATCGACATCCTGATCGAATAAGGCATCAAATGACACGTCTAACGACCGCCTGATCTCTTTTAACAGGTATGCCGTATGATCAAAGGTATTGGAAACGGCCAGGTGAGCATCATCAACTTTTTTTAAATTAAAGATTTTTTGATCTTCAGTCTCCCTGACTCGCCCTTTGTGCTTTTTGTGGTTTTTCCGAATCATGAGCACAGCCAAAAACATGAGCAACAGGACGCCCGGCACTTTTAGATAATGGACGACCGCTGCAAAGACAAAGCAAGTGACAAAGGCAATAAAAGCCGTCATAAACCATCCGCCGATAACCGTCAGAACCCCGGTAACACGGTAAACGGCACTTTCCATGCCCCATGCCTGGTCCGAGAAGGAGGTGCCCATGGCCACCATGAAGGTTACATAGGTGGTTGACAGGGGCAGCTTCATGGAAGTTGCAAAAGAAACCACCGCGCTGGCAACCATCAGGTTTACGGATGCACGCACCAAATCGAAAGAAGGCTGTTGAACCGCAGCCATAACAGGTTGATGAATATTGGGATCCATTCGTCGGCCGATATGCTCTCTGACGGCGCGTGGGGTCAAACTTTTTATGGACTCAACAACTGAATGCACCATGCTGACAATGCTGCGCGAGAGCCATATGGATTCAAAACGCTCCGTACCCTCTTCCTGTTGTCCCAGGCTGATTTCAGTCTCGGTGACAGTCCGGGCTTTTTTTGAGAACCACAAGGTTAACACCATAATAACCCCCGCAATGAGCAGCAACAGGGTATGGGATTGCACTTTCTTGCTCAGTGCCACCATGGTAATGTTCAGCGGATCGCTTGAAGCGACAGCCGTTTGGTAAGCATTTAAGCCGGCTAAAGGAACTCCGATAAAATTCACCAGATCATTGGCTGCAAAGGCCATGGCCAGTGCAAAGGTGCCCACCAGCACGACCGGTTTTAAAATATTTATGTTGAATAAAGAAATTAAGAGTTGAAAAATAATGGCTGAAACCAGGAAAATTGAGGCCAGCATAAACAGGCTGTGGGACAGGATCCATTGGACGGTTTCAGAGGTCATGAAAGTTGCCCCCTTGGCCCCTTTTACCAGAATAAAGAAGGTGATGGTTGCCATGGCAACGCCGCCCCAGATGGCGCCGTAACGCTTGAGCCTTTTCTGATAGTCAAAGGTAAAAATCAAACGGGAAATGAATTGAACCACGGCGCCGCAGAAAAAAGCCACGACGATTGACAGGAGGATACCAAAGACAATCATCATGGCTTTGCCCGTATTTATATACTCTCCTAAAGTCATCGAACCATCCGCAGCATGCATGATTTTAATCAACGATACCGCCACGGCAGCGCCTAAAAGTTCAAAAACAATGGACACCGTTGTCGAAGTGGGCAAGCCGTGTGCATTGAGAAGATCTAAGAGTAGGATATCTGTCAGCATGACGGCCATAAAGATCGTAATGAGTTCGGGCATGGTAAAAAACTGAGGATGAAAAATGCCCTTCCTGGCGACCTCCATCATTCCTCCGGAGAAGGTCACACCTGCGAGAATGCCGAGACTGGCAACAATCATGATCACAAAATAGGGGGCCACCCTTGAACCGATCGAGGAATTTAAAAAATTGACGGCATCGTTGGCAACCCCCACAGATAGATCAAAAACAGCAAACAGCAATAAAATTAAAACCGCTATAAAAAAGATTTCAATACTCATTACGAAGGCCCCAAGTATTTTAGCGAGATTTCAAATCAGGTTTCAGTTTCTGTGCGCCCGGATCACCCTTTCATTGATGATGATAAGGGACATGGAAATTAAAACGATAAAAGTGGAAAAGGCATGAATTTTCGGAGTGATTTCGAACCGGACCATCGAGTAGACCTGAATCGGAATGGTGGTAAGTCCGGGACCTGCCAGCATGTATGTTATTAGAAAGTTGTCAAAAGACACCGTAAACGCTAATAACGCCCCTCCAAGAATCCCGGGCATGATCAGCGGCAGGGTGATCCTTCTAAACGTCACGGTATCACTGGCCCCCAAATCCATAGCGGCTTCTTCTAAGGAGCGATCAAATCCGTGAAGCCTGGCCGATACGACCGTCAGGACAAAAGGCAGGCATATGAGGATATGACCGATCACAATCAAAAAAATTCCCCCCTGCAACTTTAGGATCGTGGCAAAACTCAGAAGTGCGATGCCGGTGATGATTTCAGGGATAATCATCGGTGACAAAAAAAAGGCATTCAACATTTCTTTGCCGCGAAATTTTTGTCTGACGAATCCCATGGCGGTCAGCGTTCCAATACAGGTGGCTCCAACGGTGGCTCCCAGGGAAATAAAAAAACTGTTTTTGATGGCAGAAAGGATATTATGATCGGCTGCAGCCAGCTTATACCACTTCAAGGTCAAATCTCCCAGTGGGAAGGTTGAATACTTGGAGGTATAAAAGGACATGATGATCACGGTCAGAATCGGCGCAAATAGGAATACATAAACACATACCACCCAGATTTTCAAAAGTACTTCCCTCACAGACATTCAGGCACCTGTAATCTTTTCCAATTTAAATATACGGTTATAGAACATAATAAGGGCCAGGATGATAAACAATAGAAGCATGGCAAGCGATGAGCCGAACGGCCAGTTAAAGGACACGTAATACTCCTTCTGGATTACGTTGGATATCATAATTTCACTGGGACCGCCCAAAAGGTCCGGCGTAATGTATGATCCCACAGTCAGAATAAACACCAGTAGGCAGCCGGTGCTGATTCCAGGCAGTGAAAGCGGCAGATTGACCCGTAAAAATGTCTTGACCCGGTTCGCCCCCAGGTCCTGGGCGGCTTCTTCCAAATGCTGCTCGATTTTTTCAATGGATGCATACAAGGGCAGAATCATAAACGGCAAGAAAACATGAATCAGACCGATGAAAACGGCTTTTTCAGTGTACAGAAAACGAATCGGTAATTCGATAATGCCGAACTCGAACAGGAAATGATTGATCAGCCCATTGGTGCCCAGCAATACCTTCCAGGCGTAAGTTCGAACGACAATGCTGGTCCAAAATGGGACTATCAGCGCCAAAAACAAGAGCTCTTTGCGCTTGTATTTTGTCCGGGCCAGAAAATAGGCGCAGGGATACCCTATGAGCAGACACAGTGAAGTCACCGCCACACCATACCAGAGGCTTTTGGTGAATATTTTAAAGTAAAGGTGCTGTGTTACGGCCCGGATATAATTCTCCATGGTGAACGCTTTTTGCATTACACCGTCTGAGAATTGATAGAAACTGTATGTAAGAATCAACAATATCGGAATCACAAAAAAGAAAACCAGCCAGAACACCCCCGGACTCATTTGGAATAGAAACTTTAATCGGTCCCTATCTATTTTGCCTTCCATCATTATCGATCCTTATTCACTTTTATCTTACCCATTACCGTTCTCGGTGATCACAATGCCGTTTTCGATTCTCCAGCCGACCTGCAATTGGGTGCCTTGCGGATAGGAGCCTTTCATGTCAACATTTTGAACTTTGACGGAGAACCGGTGTCGATTTTCGATGGAAATGGTGTATATGGTTAATTCGCCGTGGTAAATTGCTTCTTCAACAACCCCGCTATAGATATTTTCAAGGCCAGTCAGCTGTTCCCCAATCCGGATCTTTTCAGGTCTAACGGAGATAAAAGCATTATGGCCTGTATTGAGACCTTCTTGTAAGCTAACCGATATGGCTAAATCTTTGCTGGTGATAACGGCTTTGATTTCATCGACTGAGCTGACCCGGCCCTCTATCAAGTTGGTCTCGCCGATAAAATTGGCCACAAAGACGGTTTGAGGATTTTCATAAATATTGTCACTTTCGCCAATCTGTTCGATGATGCCGTTGTTCATCACCGCAATCCGATTGGACATGGTCAGTGCTTCGCCCTGGTCGTGGGTTACGTATATAAATGTGGTGCCCACCTCCCGCTGAATCCTTTTGAGTTCGAGTTGCATCTGGTTTCTGAGTTTAAGATCCAAGGCGCCAAGGGGTTCATCCAGTAAAAGAACCGTCGGATGATTGACCAGGGCCCGGGCTATCGCCACCCGCTGCTGCTGCCCGCCGCTCAGCTGATGTATTCTGCGCTCGGCAAAACCCTCGAGCTCAACGAGCTCGAGTGCTTCATATACCGCTTTCTTGATGTTCTCCTTTGAAGTTCTCTTCATCTCCAGACCAAAGGAAATGTTTTTAAAGACACTCATATGCGGAAAAAGCGAAAGCTGCTGAAAAACAAGATTGGTGGGCCGACGAAAGGCAGGTACGCGGGTCATGACCTCACCGCCGATGTAAATATCGCCCTCGGTCGGTGTCTCAAAACCGCTGATCATTCGCAATATGGTAGTTTTGCCGCAGCCGCTCGGTCCCAGAAGCGCAAAAAACTCCCCCTTTTCAATGTTAAATGAAACATTATCGACCGCAACCACGTCCCCAAAACGCTTGGTAACCTCTCTCACCTCGATATCAATCTGGCTCATGGATTTCGTTTCCTCAAATGAATAGCGTGCTTCTCTGAAAGGGGCAGTTCCGTCAACATAAAGCCATACTAGATCCTTTATGACCGGATGACATTTTGTTCCGTTGGGCCGTGTTTATCCCCATAAACACTCAAATATGAAGTATCGAAGATTCCCCCCTTGACGGGGAAGGGTTAGGCGGGGGTGATAAAATAGGAATAGCATCAGCGTCTTATCTATTCACCCTCTCCTTGATCCCCTCCCGTCAAGGGAGGGGAAACGAGCTGTTGGACAGCCTGTAACCCACCCCGGCTTGGCCTCATATACCTTAAGCTATCCGTTATGTTGGTAGCATGTGTAATTAAGTAGTTCTAGGATTGACAGGCACTGCCTACTTGCCGGCCATCAACTCATTCATCAAAGTGTTCCACTTGCCACTATTCTTCAGCTGGTAACCCGGATCGATAAATACGACCTTATCCCGTAGCTCAGGGCTGGCACCTAAAAGATCACTTTGCTCGGGCGTCAATTCAACCAGGCTGGAACAGGGCGCGTAGGTGATTCCCTTGGTCACGAAAAGGGTGTGTACCTCTTTGGAAAGGGCAAAATCCAGAAAAGCTTCCGCCGCACGGCGGTGTTTTGCCCCCTTGGGAATCACGATAGTATCCACCCAGCCAATGCTGCCTTCTTTCGGTTGAGTGTATTCGACCGGTTGTCCGTCTTTTTTTAAATTGTTTACCCGTCCCCGCCAGAAGTCGGCAATCCATACTTCTCCGGTTGCAAAAAGCGAGGTCAGCTCCGCCCCGCTGGACCAGAATTTGAGCAGATTGGGCTTCAGTTCTCTCAGCTTGGCCATCACGACATCCAGATCGGTAATGTTATTCGGATCCTGGCCGAGGAGAATTGCTGTTTGTGGAATGGCCTGAGCTCCGTCGTTGTATAAGGCGACGTGTCCCTTGTAGCGAGGATCCCATAATGCGTCCCATGATATGGGTTTCTTGGCATATTTTGTATTCCAGGCAATGGCCGTATCGCCCCAGAAGTAGCTGATGCAGAAAACCTGGGGACCGGGGTCGTAGGAGGGATTTTTAAATGTATCGAAAAGTTTTTGGTAATTCGGTACATTTTCAACCCGGATCGGTAAAAGAAGGTCCGCTTCTTTGGCCCGAAATACAAAATTCTGACTCAGAAATGAAACATCGATCGCAGATTTCCCCGCCTGCAATTTGGCCAATTGCTCCGGATTATTGCCGAAAAATCCGTGCGTGACCTCGATGCCATATTTCTTTTTAAACGGCTCAATGATGTAGCTTTTGACCGCCTCGGCATAACTTCCGCCCCAGGACTCAACATGCAAAGGGCCTTCGATCTTTTCTTCGGCTAGCGCCGGAGATCCCCATAGAATTAGAGCAGCGCACACCAGGCCAACAATCAATAAAATGCTTTTTCCCCCAAATACTTCCTTGTTCATGGCTTTTCTCCTTTCATGTGTAGGTCGATTAGATGAAATACGGACCCGGACACGGGTCCGTGGAAACCCTTTCGCCGAGATACGCGGCAGTATTCCCAATGCAGGTTAGAAGTCAATTTTCGAGCTAAACGGCGATAAAGAGTGCAAGATTTGAGAGTTCAGATTTAAATATACACCCGAGGCAGCAGGGTCGCCTTCGATGTTACAGGGATAATTTCACATAGTTCCCCGGTTCTTTGACCGGATGATCGTGATAGATCCGCAGTTCACGACTATCCAAATCGTAAAGTGCCGAGCACAGGGTCGCATCGACATCCGGCAATGCCGCGTCACGGTATATGGGATAATCGCGATCGGTCCGGTTACTCAGCAATGCCAGTATATGACCGGGCTCGCTGGGCGGTGTCGCCCGGCCAAGAATCATGCTGCGTTTCAGCCGCTTTCGACTCGACTGGGTAATCTCCTGCTTCTGTTCGTTCAGTTCGAAATAATGGTTAGTGTGGGTATAATAGCCCTGTACCTCACGGACATGATGGCGATCCGGTGCGACTTCGACGCTGACTACCCGTCGTTCGGATAGCGATCCGATGTTGTAATTGAATCCGGACGCCCGATCGGACTCGGTAATATTGCGGATGGCTTCATCCAGGGTGCGGGAATCGAGAAGGGTACGGGCGAGAAAATGCCGGCTCAATCCCACCTTTATCGGTCGCGGCGCCACATGATTCACCGTGTGCAGGATCCCGGCCTGATTATAACCGAATGCATTTCCGGGCAGAAAGCCGGGATAGGATAGTGCGCTGAAGGTCGGACCTTCAGCGAGATTCACAGTCACGACATACAGGCGACCGAAAGAGGCCGGACTTCCATCTTCATTGTGCCCAATCAGGGCTGAATCTGCGGTAAGAACCAGACAATCGGTGCATCCCTGAACAGGGGTATCGCCGGTCTGAGACGCTGGCGGCATCAATCCTGAGAATTCACCCCGCAAATTGACTAGAAAAACCTCTTCAAAGGACCGTTTTGCTCCCGCTGCGATGCCCTCGAGTTCAGACATGTATGCGGGAAAGCGCTCGCGGTGCAGCCCAAGAAATGACTGATAATAGTTTTTCCCGGCTGATGTGCAGTAAAAAGGCAGGAGTTGTTGTTGCAGACGCTCGTAACTGTCAAAAAATCGGTGGATCGCATCAGCAAAATGAGATCCGATGGCCAGTCCCACTTCATGGTGGCTGCCGCCGGCCTCGAATTGTTCAATGCTATTCATATGGATCTCCGGTTTGAGCCTTTATCTCTTGTACCGTTCAGTTCAAAAGCTTATCAAAAGAACTTGAAACCCTTCCGATCATAGATCAGTCGCGTAAATACCTTGCTGTTAAACATGAGAGGTATAGTACGCAGATCTATCCCTGTCAAGCATCAAAAGGCCTCGCCAAAGGATTGATATCCGTCAGACAGTGAATTAAAAAATTGTGAACCCAGGCAGGTTGTTGAGCGGGTTGATTTACTGGCGTGCCTGCTGAAAATCGGATTATTTGGATAAACTAGTAAACTGGGGCTTGGTACAGGCCGGGCTTTGACTAGTCGAATGCTACCGGGAAGGTTTGACTCCTAACCGGATCCTTCTTCTTTCACCTTGATGGTTCGCCCGCGCCATAAAACGGCTCCTTTCCGATGAAAGTAAAGCGCCCACCCCATGCAGCATGTGCCGACGATCGCAGCCAATGGGAAAAACAGCAGCTTCAACGGATGAAAACGCAATATCCGCCGAAAAATTAATCGACCCCAGGCGTCTTCATTTTGATGTCTTTAAATCGTTTATCCACATCATCTGCAACTTTTTTTGCTTTTTCGACGTACGCTTTCGTCTGCGATTCTTGGACAGCGCCTGGTTTATCGGCATCCATATTTTTTATGACCAACAATCCGATGATCAGCAACACCACTGCCAGGCCGATGAGCAAAGTTCCGCGCATAGCGATTCCCCTTATCTGTCAAATTTATTGCAAATGTATTGTAATGATTATAACATAACGTGGGGAAAAGGAAAGTTTATCTGGATTTACCCAGGGTGGGACGGTCACCGCCGGCCGGGTCGGTGCGGCCGCTGTCACCGACAATCGGGATATCGCTTCTAACTGTCCGCTAGTGATTTGATCGCTTCAAGTTCTTCCCAGCGGCGGTAGGCGCTTTCGATTTCACGCTCGACGCGATCGAAATTCGATTTGACCCCGGCAATCTCGTCTTTTTCTTTTTTGTAAAACAACGGGTTGGACAGGACCCCAAACAGCTCTTTTTGCTCTGACTCTAAAGCTTCGATCTTATGGGGCAAATCCTGCATTTCCCGCTTTTGCATATACCCCAGCTTGCGTGATGGGCGCACTTTGGGTTTTGGCCGTATTTTTTTGCGGCTATTTTTGCCCGGCAGACGCTCTGCGGCACCTTGCGGCCGCTGGCTGAGCCAGTCATCGTACCCGCCGGCGTATTCAACCACCTGCCCGTTGCCTTCAAAAACAATGGTGCTGGTGACCACATTATTTAAAAAGGCCCGGTCGTGGCTGACCAGCAGCAGGGTTCCCCGGTACTCGAAAATAAGCTCCTCCAAAAGCTCCAGGGTTTCGGTATCAAGGTCATTGGTCGGCTCGTCCAGCACCAGAACGTTGGCCGGCTTCGTGAACAACTTGGCCAGCAGCAGCCGGTTCTTTTCTCCGCCGGAAAGGACACCAACCGGCGTGCGGCATCTTTCGGGCGAGAAGAGAAAATCCTGAAGGTGGCTGATGACATGGCGTTTTTGGTCATTAAAAATAATAAAGTCGTTGCCGGCCGCGATGTTTTCGCGCACCGTCTTGTGCTCATCGAGCTGCGCCCGGAGTTGGTCAAAATACACCACCTGAAGGTTGGTGCCGTGACGGACACTGCCTGTTTCCGGGCTCGCTGCCTTTAAAAGGATTTTGAGAAGGGTGGTTTTGCCCACACCGTTGGGGCCGATGATACCCACCTTATCTCCGCGCATAATAAGCGTGGAAAAATCCCGCACGATCGAGGCCTGTCCATAGGAAAAATTCACGGCCCGGGCCTCAATCACAAGCTTGCCGGTTCGTTCCGCCTCCTGAACCTGCAGCCTGACACTGCCGATTTGGCGGCGGCGGGCCCGGTAGGCTGCACGCATCTTCTGCAGGCTCCTGACGCGCCCTTCGTTGCGCGTTCTGCGGGCTTTGATCCCTTTTCTGATCCAGGCTTCCTCCTGGGACAGTTTTTGGTCGAACACCCCGTTTTGAGTTTCTTCGATCTCCAGGGCAGCCTGTCTTCGTTTTAAATAGGTGGCGTAATCGCAATCATAGGAAACCAGGCGGCCCCGGTCCAGTTCCATGATCCGGCTGGCGATCTTTTTAAGAAATGCGCGGTCATGGGTGATAAAAAGCAGGGTTTTTACGTGGCGCTGGATAAATTTTTCCATCCATATGATCGTGTCGATGTCAAGATGGTTGGTGGGTTCATCCAGCAGGAGGAGGTCCGGTTTGAGGGCCAGGGCCCGCGCAAACAGCGAGCGCCGTTTCAACCCTGCTGAAAGGTCGCTGAACCGAATCTCAGGATCCAGCCGGGTTCTTGAAAGAATGCTTTCGACGCGGGTCAACAGCTCCCATCCACCGCCGGCATCGAGCAGATGCTGCAATTCGTCGCGCCTTTTTGCCAGTTGGGGGTTGTCCCTGATCTCAGTGTTTTTGCAGATCCGGCTGTGCTCAGCCAGCGCCCGGCCCGTTTGGCCGAGGCCTTCGGCAACCACATCAAATATCGTGCCGTCGAATCCCGCCGGCACATCCTGTTCCAGCGCAGCCACGCTGATGCCCTGCCGGCGCCAGATATCACCGCTGTCCGGAAGCATTTCGCCGGCCAGAAGCTTCAGCAGGCAGGACTTGCCGACACCGTTGCGACCCACCAGACACACGCGCTCCCCGCTTTCGATCTGGAACGTGACGTTTTCCAGCAGCGGGGGTTCAGCGAATCCCCAGCACATATCCCGCATACCGATCATCGCCATAAAGCCAACCTTTTGGAACCATTAACGAATAACTCCTATTTGGTTTTTAACTTAACTAGGGTTTTTGTTAAGGGCTTCGCCTAATTGGAATGTTGGAATGTTGGAATATTGGGTCTTGGGTTACTGGCGTGTTGGGATTATGGTCCGCCGAAGGCGGAACGACAATATTAAAATGGATAATTTCCTTTAAAAAACCCACTATCCCATCATTCCACTATTCCATTGTTCCATGATTGAGGAAAAAACCCAGACTTCAAAAAAATTTTACATTTTCATTAAGTTGTAGAAATTCATAGCCATCTAATTTATATCCCGCGTCTTATAAAATTCCACCTCCGGCCATTCTTCCATGCAGTAATTGAGTTGGAATTCACTGGTTGTCAGAAAGGACAGGCAGCCTTGAGAATCTCTGGCCAGGTTGGCCGTGTTCTTTTTTTCAAATTCGGCCAGTTTTTTGCGGTCACCGCACTCAATCCAGCGTGCCACCGCAAGATCCACCGGTTCATAGATCGCATCCACACCATACTCGGCCTTGAGCCGGGCCATGGTGACGTCAAACTGGAGGACACCGACCGCCCCCAGGATATAGTCACTGCCCGTAATCGGCCTGAAAACCTGGACCGTGCCCTCTTCCGCAAGCTGGGTCAGGCCCTTCTGCAGGTGCTTGGCCTTAAGCGGGTTCTTCAGGCGAACGCGCCTGAAAAATTCCGGGGCAAAGTTCGGTATACCGGAAAATTTCAAAAGCTCCTTCTCGCTGAATGTGTCACCGATCTTGATGGTTCCGTGGTTGTGGATGCCGATAATGTCGCCGGGAAAGGCCTCTGTCACATTGTCCCGGCCCTGGGCCATGAAGATCGTCGCATTGGCCAGGGCGACTTCCTTTCCGATCCGATGGTGAACCACCTTCATCCCCCGCCTGAATTTGCCGGAGCAGATCCTGACAAACGCGATCCGGTCGCGATGGGCCGGGTTCATATTGGCCTGGATTTTAAACGCAAAACCCGAAAAGGACTTTTCGAAGGGTGACACTTCCCGCGAGACGGCCGCACGCGAACCCGGCGGGGGCGCCATTTCTACAAATGCATCCAGCATCTCTTTAACACCGAAATTATTGATGGCACTGCCGAAAAAGACCGGCGTCTGGCTTCCTTTCAAAAAGTGCTTCATCTCAAAGGGGTTCACCGCGCCCTCGATCAGTTCGACGTCTTGCCGCAGTTCTTCAGCCTGGCTGCCCAGCAGTTCATCCAGGACCGGATCTGACAGATCATTAATCACGACCCCGTCCTGTTCGCGGGTGTCGCTACCGGGACTGAACAGATGCAGCTGTTTGTGAAAGAAGTCGTAAACCCCTTTAAAGCGTTTTCCCATCCCGATCGGCCAGGAAAGCGGTGTGCATTCGATCTGCAGTTTGTCCTCGATGTCATCCAGGATATCCAGCGGGGCCATCCCCTCACGGTCGAGCTTGTTGATAAAGGTAATGATGGGGGTGTTGCGCATCCGGCAGACCTCCATAAGCTTCTCGGTCTGGGCTTCAACCCCCTTGCCATTGTCAATCACCATCAGGGTGCTGTCGACGGCGGTCAATACCCGATAAGTGTCTTCGGAGAAGTCCTGGTGGCCCGGCGTGTCGAGAAGATTAATCTCAAAATCCCGATAATTGAATTTCATCACCGAAGTCGAGACGGATATCCCTCTTTCCTTTTCAATCGACATCCAGTCACTGGTCGCGTGGCGGGCGGCATGCTTGGCCTTGACCGCCCCAGCCTGCTGGATGGCACCGCCGAAAAGGAGCAGCTTTTCGGTCAACGTGGTCTTGCCGGCATCCGGATGACTGATGATCCCGAAGGTCCGTCTGCGGCTGATTTCTTTTTGAGTATGATTATCCATTAATTTATCTTCACCTAAACTGAGCGGTTCAAATTTCCATAGAATTGGCAAGGGGTGATCTGCATTTGCCCCTAAAAAAAATCCCCGGCTGCCTTTTCAGGCCACAGGGACCGGGTCCAATAGCGACTCAAACATTTTCTGTTATTATAATTTCTCCGGGAGCTTTTGTCAATTGCAGCACGCTTGAAGGCCCGCAAATGAAATAAGTCTTTTGGGCTTCCACCGCTTGACTTCAGTTGAGCGGCATTCGGCCTGGGCTCGTGTCGCAGACAGTCGCTGCCATCCTTGGATGCCCTGCAGCTGCGGCATCCCTATTGAGGCGGATCTGCGACCTCAACTTGTGCAGCATCCGGGCAATAAATTCACCGACCCTCTTTACATTTGACCAGCATGCTTTACTTTGCTTTTAATACCTGAATCCTGCATCTGAAAGCCTCCGACTTGTGCGCCGCTAGAGGGCTCGTGCAAAATTCAGGCAATCGCCCCGACTAATTCCAGTTTTCTGTTCCCCTGTTCCCGCGCTGCTGCTTATTCTCAAACCGAATTGGAATCAAGTTTGAGGACAAAAGATTCCACGAAATGGGGCTGAAATTCTTGGTTGATTGCCGGCTGACCACGAAGGGCGAGGACCTCACCCATGTGGTGGTCAGAATCGGAACCGAAATCGGACAGGAACCGGCACCGGAAGTGTCCGCAAAGGTGTGGCAGGACATGCGCAAGGCCATAGAGAACTTTAAGGTGTTGTGTGAAGCCGATGGAAGATGAGAATGGTCGGTAAGTTCGACGGATTGACTTGCCGCTAAAAATCCCAGGTGTCTTTATTCACGGACAACAAACGCCCCTGCTCAAAAACAAAGACAACCCGGGAGCGACCATCGTCCAATCTTCATTAGAAGAGAATTGGTTGTTTTTTTTGATCGCACAGATAGAGGCGGCCACCCGCTTTTCAGTTTAAGATTTCAGCTATCTTAATCGATAATGTATTCATCGTGTATGGTTTCTTGAGAAATCCGTCAAACCCTTTGAGAATAACTTCTTTCTCCTCAGCAGCGCCCATGCCGCCGCTTGAGAGCAACACCTTAACCGCGGGGTCCATTATCCGTATATTATTAACGACTTGCTGCCCGTTCATACCGGGCATATTAAAATCAGAAATGATTAGATCAATCCGGGTATTACAGGTTTCGTAAATTTTTAGGCCTTCTGACCCGCTGTGAGCCTTCAGAACTTTATGCCCCAGTTTAATGAGCATCATCTCGCAGATGTCTGTAACCATTGGCTCATCATCAATAAGCAAAATTGTCCTGCCTTTTAAGGATGGATCACCGGATTGTTTGACATTTTTTTCTATATTCGGCCCTGAAATATTGTTTTTATATTTTGATAAATGCATTTGACCGATCCTTTCGGATTTCAAAAATCCAGCTTGATGTTATTGAAATGATGAGAAAAATATCTAACGCATTAAGATTATTCAAAAATCATGCCAATTATTCAGCAATAAAAAAATAATAAACTATATCAGTCAGTTAAATTATACATAATTATACCTAATTAACCATATTGATGTAAAAAAACATGTAATTATGTCAATTGATTGACTATTTATAAAAAGCGTTTGTGATACAGGAGTTTAACAACTATGGAATTAATGAAACCGAAAGTAAAAGATTTTCCGGGCAGGCACATCAACGTTAACATCGCTAATCCGGAACTTGACTTTGTGTCGGCCAAGGACATGGCCAAACAAAAGGCAAAAGACACGGGCGCCGATCCGATGCTGCTGTCCTGGTACAATGGCAAAACCGGCGAATCGTATCCGAACATTGAATGCGGTCCCGGTGATAAACCGGCCTGGATCGTATACGCAGAATCAAGGGGCGGCGACCTGACCATTGATATCAACGAGGGTCAATATGTATTTATTTACCTCTCGTTTTAGAATGCGACAGGAGGCCACCCGCCGGCCCTGCCCGGTGCGGTGCAGCTAAAAAAATCAGGCCCGTTGAACCGAGACGTTCTTGTTGCCGATGCGGTAGTTGGCGCCGTTGCCCAGCACCCGCCCCACGAGCTTTTCAGGCACATCCACCAGGGTGTGCTGATTCTGAATGCTGATTTTACCCAGGGAACGGCCGGGAATGTCGGCAAAGTGGGACAATGAGCCCACGACATGACTAACGCGAACGCCGTCGGACCGGCCGGAGCTCAGCAAAAGGCGTACCATTCCTCTTTCATGGGAGGCACGCTCCCGACCGCGGCCCTTGCGCCGATTGGAGCGCTTGAGCGCCGGCCCGGGGGCTTGGGCGCCAAAGTCCGCCACAGCCTTAAGGGGTGCAATCGGACGCTGCTTTTCCTCTGCGCGCGCCAGTTTCAGGGCCACGGCGGCAACCTCTGCCAGGTCGTGGCCGTCTTCAAGCAGCTGCGCCACGATTTCCCGCTCCCGGTTGCAGCGCCCGCGCCGCAACCAGACCATCACTTTCTCCACCAGTTGTTCTTCGCGGTGCAGCTTGATGTCCTCAGCGCTCGGCAGCGTCATACGAGTGATTTTTTGATTGGTAAACCCTTCAATCCGGCGTAACCCCCAGCGTTCCTGCGGTGTCAAAAACGTGATGGCAATGCCCGTTTTTCCGGCCCGCCCCGTGCGGCCGACGCGGTGCACATAGATTTCCGGATCCTGCGGAAGATCATAGTTGAAGACATGCGATATATCGTCGATGTCTAGCCCGCGGGCGGCCACATCGGTTGCCACCAGCACTTTGAGTTTGTTGTCGCGAAAGCGGTTGAGCACCTGCAGCCGGGCCTCCTGGCTCATGTCCCCGTTCAGGGCCTCGGCCGGAAACCCCCGCAACGCCAGTTCATTGCCCAGTTCGGTCGTGCCAAGACGCGTGCGGGCAAAGATCAGCGCACTGGTGATGGGCTCGATTTCAAACAGGCGTGTGAGGGCTGCCAGTTTATCGGCCTCATTAACCAGGTAATAGCGCTGTTCGACGGTATCCACGGTGAGTTGTTTGCACCCGATCTTAAAAGATTTGGGCGCGTTCATGTATTTTTCGGCCAAGCGCAGAATACGCTGCGGCAAGGTGGCCGAAAAAAGGGCGGTCTGGCGGCTGGGTGCGGTTTGATCCATAATGGCCTCAATGTCCGCGATAAAGCCCATGCTCAGCATTTCATCGGCCTCATCGAGCACAACGGTCGCCACCCGGTCGAGTTTGAGCACATCTTTGCGGATCAGGTCAAGCAGGCGGCCGGGGGTTCCGACCACAACGTCCGCGCCTTTTTTGAGACGGCTGATCTGGCGCATATAAGGCTGACCGCCGTAAACGGCCAGGACTCGCACGGCGGTTTGCCGGCCGTAGGTTTGCATGGCATCCGCCACCTGGATGGCCAGCTCCCGGGTGGGGGCTACCACCAGACTTTGCACATGCTGCCGACCGGTTTGAAGGTTATGCAGGATGGGTAAAGAAAACGCCGCGGTTTTACCGGAACCTGTCTGGGATTGGCCCATCACATCCTGTCCGGCACGCATGGCCGGAATAACAATAGACTGGATCGGCGTCGGTTCGGTATAGCCGATGTCGGCGACCGTCTGCACCAGCTGCGGCTGCAGGTCAAACTTGCTAAATTCGCAGGTCATCATAAAGCTCCTGTTTGCGTTTTGAAAAATACTCCGGGTGCATACCCCTCGCGGGTCATATGCCTGTTGCCTGCCAACAGTGGACCCACCCAGCAAACAGGAGCCTCTCTGTTGCAACAAAAACGCCCGACCAAAAACGGCCGGGCTACCATCTGTAATCGTCAAAACAAAATTATGTTGATGTTTGCGATCCGAAACGAATCGCCGCAGAATATAAGGCACATCATATCAAATTGCAAGGAAAAGTTAATATTGGATTTTGAAACTCACAGGGATAGATGATATACATAGGTTGAACGGTACAGGAGAAATTGAATGGCACTAACTAAAGATGATATCAATGATCTCAGATATGCGAAAATGCTACTTGAAAATCCCAGCCTGGCAGCCAGAGTCTCCAACCTACTGGGAACTCCTATAGAAAAAGGTTTTGAGCACCTGCCTGCAACATGGAAGGATGCTGTCCAGCGGGCCACAGAAAAATCACTTGGCAAAGCGCTTAATTTTGCCATTCGAACAATGAATGATAGAACAAGACCGGCTTCTTCAGACAAAACTCATAAAATTCTCGTGCTTGCAGCGGGCGCCGGCGGCGGAACTTTTGGGCTTCCAGCCCTGACAATCGAACTTCCCGTCACCACAACCATTATGCTCCGCTCTATAGCTGACATCGCCCGCAGTGAAGGCGAGCAGATCAGCCTATTGGAAACAAAAATCGCCTGTTTAGAAGTATTCGCCCTGGGAGGCAGGTCAAAGAGCGATGACGGCGCAGAAACCGGCTATTTTGTTGTGAGAGCAGCTTTAGCCCGGACAATTTCCGAGGCAACGAATTATATTGCGGAACTCGGCCTGGCAAGGGAAGGCGCGCCGGCGCTTGTCAAACTCATTGCCTCGTTGGCGTCTCGATTTGGCATAATTGTGTCCGAGAAAGCCGCTGCCCAGGCTATTCCCCTGATCGGTGCCGCCGGCGGAGCCTTGATTAATACAATTTTTATCGAGCATTTTCAAAATATGGCCCGGGGCCATTTCATTATACGCAGGCTTGAAAGACGCTATGACAAAGAATTGATCAGGCAGGAATATGACAAGTTGGACTTATGATATAAATCCCTGGAGTCAACGATCACCCGCATAAGGGGTGGCTTGAATATTCGGGACTTCGGGAGCGACCGCTACCTATTTGCATTGGAGACTTCTATTACTTATTCGAATAATGCTGGTCGTGATCATAAGATGACGTAATCATCTTTGGCGGATTAAAAGTCGCATACTGAAAAATGTAAAGAGAGCGGATTTTCATGAGTGCCATATTTTCTGGATACCGGAATCTGGAAGAGCTGATAGCTTTTTTCCCCATCGATAATGCGGCAGGTGAAGTAACACCCAATCTCGATGTTGCTCCAGCGCAAGAGATATGGGCCATTATTCAGGATGGCGCTGAAAACCGGCTGGATAAATTTCATTGGGGGCTTGTTCCTTTTTGGGCCAAAGATGTCTCGATTGGAAACAGGATGATTAACGCCCGTGCGGAGACAATTGCTGAAAAACAATGCTTCCGCGAAGCTTTCAAAAGCCGCAGGTGCTTGATACCCGCCGACGGCTTTTATGAATGGAAAACGAAAAAGGGGATGAAGCAACCCGTGTTCATTACGTTGCCGGACCGCAAACCGTTTGCATTTGCCGGACTGTGGGAAACGTGGCAAAAAACGGATGATACAGACTCCCTCTACAAATCCTGCACCATTATCACCACCCGGGCCAGTGAATCATTCAGCTCGATTCATCACCGCATGCCGGTCATTCTCAAGCCCCAAGTCTATGACAAATGGCTTGATCCGGGATATCAGAATGCGGTTGAGCTGGTTGAGCTCCTGCAAAACGATATCATTACGGAATTGGAAAGCTTTGCCCTGGAGAAGCAAACCGGCTCAGCACACCATATTGATCCATCCCGTACTGAAGCGGTCGGTAAAGCGCAGCAGACAACCTTTGACTGGCCGGAGCTCAGGGAAACATCCCGCGAGGAATAAAATACCGTCGAACAGATATCCTGTCCGCCAGGTCCGGATTGGTGCCGATGCGCTTGGCACCGGCGCGGAACAGATTGACGACCCGTTCGTTCCTCTCAAAAGAGCAGGCCCGGATTTCACCCACCACCACCAAATCCGGATTCATTGATTTTATTGCCTGGTGACAATTCTCGCAAGCTGTGGTATTTGGATCCCATTTAGTGCAATGGCATATGGTTCGTTAACCTAAACGGAGGTTCCAATGGCATTTATTAAGACGATTCCCCCCGGCAAAGCTACCGGAGAGACACGGGAAGTATACAATTATATGGCGGAGGTAGCGGGTCATGACATGGTCGCGAAGATCGTTCAGATCTTCAGCCTGCGCCCCCAATCCATGAAGCGCATGATCCGGCAGTGGGAGCTTGCAATGTGGAAGGGAAGCGTGCCGCGCCAATCACGCGAGCTGGTTGCGGCAGCGGTCTCACGCTTTAACAACTGCCACTACTGAATTGACGGTCACGAAGCATTCCTGCAGGCTGCAGGAGGACAAGCTGGCCGGGTTGCGGAATTGATCAGCGGCCTGGCCGCCAACGTCACGCCCCTGGAGCGTGGATTGATAGCTCTGGTCAAAAAGAGCTTTGAAATACCGGCCAGACTCAAGCCATCCGATCTGGATCCAATGCGCAAAATTGTCGGCGATGATGCACTCGATTATCTGCTCGTTATCGCCAGTTTCCATTTCGTCAATCGCATCGCGGATCTACTCAATGTGCCTATGGAAGGCCTGCCGCGGCCGTTGCGGCGATTCGGGTTTCTGCGGCGCCTGACACTTCGTATGGCCGGGGCCTTGCTATCCAAAATGGACCTGGCCAATCGGAAATATCGGCTTACGTATGATAATGCATTGATAAATTTAAAATCCAATTTGGCAATCACATCGCAGATGGAGCTGGAAAGTGCCTTGGCCGTGTTCAAACCAAGGCCCAAACTGGTTGAGGTATACCACCTGCTGTTAGCGGAAAGAGACAGCCGGTCCAGCCTCGACCATAAGATTTTGGCGAAAATCCATGTGGCCGTGGAAAAAGCGCTGCCGGCAACTGCCATCGATGCCCAAGGTTTCCATCCCGTTCCTGATGACCCAATTGAAGCCTTTGCTTTCGTGGGAACCCGCTACGCTTACCGGACGACGAAGCACATAATCGATAAACTCAGGCAAAAAGGATATGATGACCTGGGTATTCTGGATCTGGCAATCGCTGTGGCCGATGCGAACCTGTGGGCCCGTATTTATCGCCTGGCGGGTCTGAAGCCGGAGTTGTTTTACCTGAATCCTGCATGAAAATTATTGCAATACGCTAACTGCAAATATTTTTTCTAGGCTGCCGTTAAGCTTCTTTAATCGGTTTGATAAGATCCTGCTGGATATTATCCCATGAGTCGTTATTCAGAACCCTCACGATGGATGTCAGAATTCTGCGGTTGCTATCCAGCAGGACAGTATTCGACTTTTTATTTAAAATCGAATAGAAGTTCATCCCAGCCTCGGTTTCAGAAAATGATAAATACGCTTCCAACTCAGCCTCGGTTAACCCGCGATAGGTATAGACAAATCCGGCAAATACAAATTGGGCGGCAAATATATCCAGATATGGATCGATGTCGTTTTCAAAGTTCTGTATGATTTTGTCAATCGAAGCCTGATCCAGTTCTTTTGAATTGGACAGGACCAGATCCAGAATTTGATTCTGGACAATTAGATTGGTTTGCAATTCAATCATCGCTTCAGTGGATGTAGTCGCCTCGTCCAGCCTTGAAAAGAGATTCGCCCTTGAGGTGCTTTGATATCTGGTAAGGTTGAAGGCAAGACGCAGCGTGTTAACATGCTCTTTTTTATCTGCATAAGTACTGTGTTCCAGTTCGGATATTTTCTTCCCGAGCGGCGATTTATACCATTTGAGGACTTGCTCCAGTTCAGGTATGGATAAGCTTGAAGCAAATTGGTTCTTAATATACTTATTTATTCTTTCCGGATTCGTCGCCAGCCGGATAACGTCTTTGAACCGGGAAAACTTCTGATCATCCGCCGATTTTTTTGTTGCATCTGCCTCTTTATATTTCTCTTCAAATGACGATAATACCACCTCGGTTAAGCTATTGTTCTGTCTGGCTATACCGGATTCTTTTATAATTTCAGAAGCCAGCTTTGCTTTTAAAACTTCATTGGTCGGTTGACGAGGGACGCCTTTTTCCGATTTTTCATCAGTTTTCTCCTGTTTGATATGCTTGACTATTTCTTTTTGAAGCATATCGAGAGTATCATTTTTTTCTCGACTGGTTTTCTCGGTCCAAGCCGCTATGGTTAGCGGCTGTTTATCCTCCAGATTTATAATATTATCCCCCGGAATTGCAAAATTCAGATTTTGCCCGTTTACTATCTGGAAAAAAGCCACGCCTACAACTTGCCCGTTCATATCGATTACCGGACTGCCGCTCGAACCTCTTGATATCGGTGCTGTCATCTGAAACGTAAGCCCTCTGTCCGGAATTTCCCTTATAGCCGATATAATGCCATCGCTTACGGTACGTCCAAGCCCCATGGGAGTGCCAACCACGATAATTTTTTCTGCAATATTCGGTGGATTTGGGTTGATGTCCAGCCATGATCCAGGCTTAAGAGCACCCCCGGGGACATTGACTGCCAGTTTGATAAGATCTTTTTGTTCGTTGGCTGCTAAGACGACTTCTGCCCTGTATTCTGTCTCGTTATGGATTTTAATGACAACAGAATAGGCGCCCTTCAGGACATGATAATTTGTAATAAAATCTCCATCCTGGCTTATAAAGAAACCGCTGCCCTGCTTGAAAACATTATTGCCGCTGTCATAAGTTAATACCGTGGCAACTGCTGGATTAACTTGATTAAACAGGTCCCCGATATTTACATCCATTTTATTTACGGCCGCATTATTTACAGTGTCCACAGTGGCCGTGACCGGACTTGGAGACGCTGCTGGAGGCGTTATAATATTTTGTGTATTTTCGTTCTGAGAAGTTAGGCTGCTATCTTTTTGTGTGATCTGGAAGTTGTATTTTTGCATTAGAAATAACACAGCTCCGGCACAAACAAGCAGTGCCACACTTGCTAAACTTCCGATCAGCAGATAATTCTTTTTTTTGACCGGTTTTGCTGTGGGTGCCGGGCTTGCTTTTTTTGCAGGCGTGCTATCGGCGGGTGTTACTTTTTTAACAGGTGTTCTGGTGGCGGGTGTTACCTTTTTTTCGGGTATTCCGCTGGCAGGTGTTGATATTTTTAAAGGTCTGGCAGCAGGGGGTGGTTTTACTTTTTTTGCCGCTGTTGAAACAGGCGTGCCTGTGGGAGGTGGTGGTCTTGAAATGAGAAACCGTTCTTTGCATTTCTTGCAGTTAGCGTGACATCCCTTTTCAGGTATTTTAGAAATGTCGACTTTAAATATGGTTTTACACGCCGGGCATTGGATATCTGTTTTACTGTCCAATTTCTAATCCTTTTGTTCAGATGGAGGTTGCAGGTTCAGGGGTTATAAATTTTCTGGGCCTAAACCCAATCCTGTCTATCCGGTTTATCAGCTAAAACTCAGAAAACTTAAGCAATAATTGTCCTTTTGACAGAAATATAGATAGAAAATAGATATTGGGAGTTCGGTGGAGATTTCGGATAGGTTGCTGACTGGGTTGACTTACCGGTCGGCCGCCGGCACAAATCCGGATAAGGCAGATGGTGTCCCCACCCGCTCACCGGGCAACGGCTGCTGATTCAATACCCTTGCAAATCTCTACACCAACCGGGTAATGTCCCGGGCAACTTCCGGATAATTTTCTGTCAGGAGCCGATCATGTCCGGGAAACAACAGGTCCGGCGAAGAAACCCTTTGATGCAGTTTATCATAGGTTTTCATCCAGCCGACCAGATCAACAATCAGGGCACTGGGCCAATCCTCCTGGTAGTTGCGAAAGACATGGGCGCAGTCGGAGCCGATGATGGCCGTTCCTCCGGTAGTACGCACTGCAACGGTTTGCAGTGCGATCGTGTGCCCCGGGGACAGGAGGCATTGGATGCCGGGTAGAATCTGTTGATCGCCTTTGAGCAGGACCAGGCGATCCGTGCCTTCCAGCGAAGCCAGGTAGCCGGTGGAGATGGCATCTGAAACATGCTTAAAAGGCGGGCGGGCGGCGATCGGATTCTCGAGCCAGAACCGGTACTCATCTTCCTGAATGTAAAACGTTGCCTGCGGAAAAAGGCTTACGCCGCCGGCATGGTCAAAATGCATGTGGCTTATGACAACATGACGAACCTCATCCGCCTTGACGCTGATTCGGGCCAGAACGTCAGCGGGATTCACGTATCCGTCAAGTTCTCTTTCCGCGGCCATTTGCGGCGTGACACCGGCATCCACGATCACGGTTTCACCCGCCCCCTTGATGCACCAGATATAGTAATTTACCGTTTCAACCTTATCCCAATCCCGGTACCACATGACGTGGGCACCGGTTCTGATGAACGGACCGGCATATTTCAAGGCATAGATTTCATACTGCGACATGACATCCTCCTGCTGATCGGAAAAAAATTTATGGCAAGTTTTTGCTTAAGCGATAATTTTTTGAGCTCCTTACTCATACCCATTTTCTATGTTGTCAGAATTTTCTGAATCCCGTATAACTGTTTAGCATTGTGTTTTCGCATTACAGTACCCAACCCGGACAAACCGGAATTGAAGATTGAAGATTGATCCGCCGGAGGCGGAGTTGTATCGCTTCGCTCCGTCCTTTCTAAGATAGAAGGAATTCCTTAAATATTAAATCGTTACAAAATATCATTCATGCACCTTGCTGCATGTCTTATAATATTTCAGCAGGCGGGCAGCGGTATGGGCGAACAACACATTCAGACAATGCAATTATTCAATGCACCGGTTGACACGATTTTCAACATCGTAACGGATCATGAGGCTTTTGGGCAAGTGATAAATAAAAACATCAAACGGGTGGTCGCCAGTCAAGACGATAACAGGAATGGATTAGGGTCAGTCAGGCGGGTCAGCACCTTTCGAACCCTTACTTTTGAAGAAACCGTGGTTGCATTCGAGCAAAATCATCTAATTGATTCGTGACAGTTTAAAGAGGCTGGCTTGAGAGGTACGAAAATTAGTATCAAAAAAAGCATACTCATGGCTCTGATCAGTGGCCTGCTATTGGGGCTGCCCTGGTCTGTTACGGCATTGTTCTTTCTGGTTTTTATTGGCTGGGTCCCCCTTTTGCTGCTGGAAGCGGAAATTCAGCGTCAGCCAAATCCCTATGCCATTTTCAATTACGCTGTTGTCAGTTTCCTGCTGTGGAATATCATCGGAACCTGGTGGGTGGCCCAGGCCCAATTTGTGGGAGCCATTTTTATCATTGTCGCAAATTCACTGGTGCAGGCCTTCGTTTTCTGGCTGGCAAGCCGAATCCGGACGATTCTGAGAATACCCTTGCTGTTCCCTTTTCTGGCGATTTGGATGGGGTACGAGCATTTTCATCTATACTGGGACCTGGCCTGGCCCTGGCTTAACCTGGGCAATGCACTGGCCTCCGTACCCGAGATCATCCAATGGTACGAGTTTACCGGCGTCCGCGGCGGGACGCTCTGGATAATACTGGCCAACTTTGCGTTTCTGAGCGTGATCGTTAAATATCGGCAAAAAGATCCGGGTTCTGTTGCTTCGATTGGTGCCGCAACGCTGGTGCTTCTTCTGCTCCCCATCCTGGGATCCTATCTTATTTTTCAAAACTTTGAAGCGGAGGGAGAAACCGTAAATATCGCGCTGATTCAGCCGAATCTGGATCCATATACAGAAAAATTTGACCCGGTAAAATATGCTCGACACGTGGCGGAGTTTTTCAGGACAGCCGAAGCGATTGTCGATGGCGAAACCCAATACCTGTTTGGCCCCGAAACCCTCATCGTAGAGCAGATTGACGAGAGCGATCCGTCAGCATCGATCTACTACCGCAATCTGTTGAAATTTCGAAAAAAGCATCCAAAGCTGAATATTCTCCTGGGCGTGCACAGCTACAAAAAACTCAACAGTGAAGATATTCCCCCGGGGAGTCGCTTCAATCGCGCAGAAAACTTTTACTACGAGGCGTTTAATACAGCGCTATTTCTACCGCCTGGCCCGGCATCCGAACCCCAGTTTTATCACAAAACCAAGTTGGTCCCCCTATTCGAACGCATGCCTTTTGTACAATATCTAAGTTTTCTTGGGAATTACGCCCTGGAGCTTGGCGGATACACCGGAACCTACAGCAATCGTCAGGAGAACTCGACTTTTGTAAGGCCAGAGGCTTCGATTACCATATTGCCGATTGTCTGCTATGAATCCATATTCGGCCCGTACTGCTCCCGCAACCTGCCGGATGAAAGAGGCTTTATCTGCATGATCACCAACGACGGATGGTGGAAAAATACGCCCGGCTATCGGCACCACTTCAATTTCAGCCCGCTGCGTGCCATCGAAAACCGGCGGGATTTTGTTCGGGTTGCCAATACCGGAATTTCCGCGCTTATCAATGCCAAAGGCATGGTGACGGCCAGAACGCCCTGGTGGGAAAAGACGACCCTCAAAGGAAAAATTCATCTTCACGGGGGGCAAACTTTCTTCGCACGGCATGGAGATTATTTGGGCCGGATATCTTTGATATTCGCGGGATTTCTGGTGTTGTACGGATGGATGCGAACCGCTAAAAAGCGGTCGCCAAAAAGTCAAAATAACATAGACATTTCCAATCACGGATCATGGATGCCCTGATCACATCCAAAAAGGAAATATGCGGCAGTAGCTGAATAAGATACCGTATTCCATTCTCATCATAGCTGCCATATTTATGCTGCTGGCCCCGTTTCGCCCGATAGATGAGGCGGCCATCGTGTCATCAACTAGATTGTAATGCCTTCTCTTGCCTCTGCCTGATATGAGTCTTAGAAACCAGTTCTAGGCTTTTTCTTTCAGCGGATTGTTGGGATGGGTGGTCCAGTCGGCGGGTTCAGGATTCACAGCCTGCCCGGTGCGGGGGTCTTCGCCTTCGGTTAATTGCTTCATGGTGATACAGTCTTCGATGGGACAGACACCGACACACAGATTACAGCCGACACACTCTTCGTCCTTGACGACAAACTTGCGCTCGCCATCGACGGTGCTGGTAATTGCCTGGTGGGACGTATCTTCACAGGCAATATGGCACTTGCCGCATTTAATACATAAATCCTGCTCGATATATGCTTTTTCGATGTAGTTTAAGTTCAGGTATTTCCAGTCTGTCACAGACGGTACGGCCCGGCCCACCAGATCATGAACAGATGTCATCCCTTTTTCATCGAGAAAATCGTTCAACCCGTCAATCAGGCCTGCCACAATCTTGAAACCATGAACCATTGCTGCCGTGCAAACCTGCACGGTGGTTGCTCCCAGGGCCATAAAATCCACCGCATCACGCCAGGTTGTCACGCCGCCGATGCCTGAAATAGGGATATCACGGGTATCCGCCGTACGGGCAATCTCGGCCACCATATTGAGCGCGATGGGTTTAACGGCTTCACCACAATAGCCGCCGTGGGTCCCCATGCCATCCGTGGTGGGGTACATCGTCAGCGAATCGTAGTCAACGCGCATAATCGAATTAATCGTATTGATTAAAGAGACTGCGTCGGCACCGCCGGCTTTGGCGGCCATGGCCGGATAGAGAATGTTGGTGATATTGGGCGTTAATTTAACAATCACCGGAATCGATGCGTATTTCTTGCACCATTCGGCGGCCATTTGTACATATTCCGGCACTTGTCCCACAGCGGCCCCCATGCCCCTTTCGGACATGCCGTGGGGGCAGCCAAAATTAAGCTCAAAACCATCGGCCCCGGTGTCTTCGATCATTGGAACATATTTGGCCCAGGACTCTTCGTTCATCGGGAGCATGACCGAGGCAATTATCGGCCGATCGGGCCAATCCCGTTTGACCTGGCGCATCTCTTTCAGATTGGTTGGCAGCGGCCGGTCTGTAATCAGCTCAATATTGTTAAACCCGATCACCTGCCGGTCATTACCGTGCAGCACAGCATATCTAGGACCGTTCACATTAACGATATGGGGGTCTTCGCCCAGGGTTTTCCAGACAACCCCGCCCCAACCCGCTTCGAAAGCGCGATTGACGTTGTAGTCTTTATCCGTCGGCGGGCCGGATGCGAGCCAAAAAGGGTTGGGAGATGTAATGCCGATAAAATTGGTTTGTAAACTTGCCATTATTTTTCCTCACCGTTGTTATGTTTTTATTTATTGCTTAATTCTACTTTGTCACATTATCAGGGAAAACTATTTTATCCGAATATCAAATAGAATCAAGCACTTTGGAGATATTCGTGGATCGATTGTGCCGCCAGTTTACCGTCCTGTACGGCACTGACGGTTAAATCTTCGCCACCGGATACGCAATCACCTCCTGCCCATACGTTGTCCAGCGATGTCTTGCGAACATCGTTGACAGCAATCCGCCCGCTTTCAATGGTGAGGCTGCTCGCCGAATCTCCCAGCTGGTCGGCCGACAGGGTCTGGCCAATCGCCTTAAACAGCACATCGGCTTCCAGTTGGTAGGTTTTTCCGGTTTCCGAAAGGTTGCCGTCTGGATCCAGCTCGGTGACCTCAAACTCAATACCGGTCACCTGGCCGTCTTTGCTTAACACTCTATTGGGCTTGGAGCAGTATCTCAGCTTAACGTCATTTATCTGGGCATACTGTTGTTCGTGCTCACTGGCTTTCATATTGGCTTTGTCGCGCCGATAGACGATGGTGACTTCGGACGCTCCCAGTTTCTTTGATTGAACCGCGATATCGATGGCTGTCATCCCGCCGCCAATGACCACGACTTTATCGCCTACCGGTAGTTGAGACATCCGCTCCGCCTGGCGCAGGTCATGGATATAATTTACCGCATCGAGCACGCCGTCAACCGCTTCACCCGCGATTTTAAACCGGTTGACGCCGGCGAGTCCAATCGCCATGAAAACCGCATCATATTCTTCACGTAATTTGTCAAGCGTGAAGTCCACCCCTAACCGAACCCCGGGTTTGATCACGATCCCGCCAATTTCGAGGATATATTCGACCTCTTTCTGGGCAATATCATTCAACGCTTTATAAGCAGCGATGCCGTATTCATTCAGCCCGCCGGCTTTTTCATTTTTGTCAAACACCGTCACGTTATGGCCCCAAGCCGCCAGCCGGTGGGCACATGACATACCGGCCGGCCCGGCACCGATGACGGCGACCTTTTTATCCGTCGGCATCAGGCGCTCGAACAACGGCACCTTTTTTTCGATGACCTCATCTGTTGCATACCGTTGCAGCAATCCGATTGCGACCGGTTTGCCTTCATGGGTATTGCGAACGCAGGCCGCTTCACACAGCACTTCAGTCGGGCAAACACGGGCACACATTCCACCCATAATGTTTTGTTGCAGAATCTTGCGGGCGGAGCCTTTGGTATTGCCGGTCTGGATCCTTTTAATAAATTCAGGAATGTCAATGCCGGTCGGGCACGCCGTGGTGCAGGGTGCGTCATAACAAAAATAACATCGACCCGCCTCAATGTATGCCTGTGAAGCGCTAAGGGGCGGATGCATTTCGCTAAAATTTGCTTTTATCTGATCCTCTGACAGTTTGCCGACGCGCTGGCCGGCAGAACTGTTTTTGGCTGCCTTCTTAGAGTTTGACATTATCGGATCCTCAAAGACCAAATTGAGTGAAACTCAATTGGTGGGTACTCGGTATCTGGTACTGGTTTTAAGGAATGGGTTTGATTTCTAATATATCACCCGCAAGGGCCATATGAAATGAGTTGCGCAAGGCTACCAAACCAATACCTGATAGCCAATACCCAATACCTGCTAATTGGGCTTCGCTCAATTAGTGTAATAGCAAAGAACCATTAACGAATAACTACATTTATTATCGTTTCACCGGCATAGGTGCATTTACCTGCGCCTGCTTTTTAACCGCATCATAAAAGGGCGCATAGGGCGGGCGATTGACATAGCGCCCGGCGCCTTTTTCAACCATCAGTTCTCCGTCGGCATAGACCAGTTCTGCGTTGCTGATTGTGTGCGACGCACAGCCTTTGACCGTCATTCCTTCAAAAATATTAAAGTCGACTTTCTGGTGATGCGTTTTAGCGGAAATTGTTTTAGTGGCCTCCGGATCCCAAACGACCAGATCAGCATCCGCGCCGACGCTAATGCTGCCCTTGCGGGGATAGACATTAAAAATTTGGGCCGCATTGGTTGATGTCACCCGAACAAATTCATTCATGGTCAGGCGTCCGGTGTTGACCCCGTGATGCCATAATACTTCCAGGCGGTTTTCGACACCGGCCGTGCCGTTGGGAATTTTTCGAAAATCTTCACGTCCCATGGCCTTTTGGTCATGACAAAAGCAGCAATGGTCGGTTGCCGTTGTCTGCAAATTTCCCGCCTGCAGCCCCTTCCACAAGGCCGCCTGGTGTTCTTTGGGCCGAAACGGAGGGCTCATGACATGCGCTGCGGCACGGCCCCAGTCTGTATCGCGATAGACGGAATCATCAATCAACAGGTGTCCGGCCAGGACTTCGCCAAAAACGCGCTGCCCTTCATTGCGGGCCCGCGTGACCGCCTCCAGCGCCTGTCTGGCTGAAACATGAACGATATAAACCGGCACCCCAAGCACTTCGGCAACTCGAATGGCACGATTGGCCGCCTCGCCCTCGACTTCCGGCGGGCGCGATAGCGGGTGCCCTTCGGGTCCGCTAATGCCCGTGGAAAACAGATCGTTCTGCAGGCGATACACCAGTTCGCCGTTTTCGGCGTGGACGGTCGGCACCGCGCCCAGTTCAAGGGCCCGTGCGAAGCTGTTTACCAGGGTTTCATCAGTGGCCATGATCGCCCCTTTGTACGCCATGAAATGCTTAAAGCTGTTGACCCCATGTTCCCGAACCAGGATTCCCATATCGCGATGAACGGTGTCGTCCCACCAGGTAATCGCCACGTGAAAGCTGTAGTCCGAGACTGATTTTTCGGCCCACTCGCGCCACTGACGGTAAGCCTCCATCAGATTTTGCTGGGGGTTGGGGATCACAAAATCGATGATCATCGTCGTACCGCCGGCCAGACCGGCAGCGGTTCCGGTGAAAAAATCTTCGCTTGCCACGGTTCCCATAAACGGCAGCTGCATGTGGGTGTGGGGATCGATACCCCCGGGCATGACATACTGGCCGCCGGCATCGATCTCTTTGAACCCGCCGGGTTGATTGATATTATCAGCGATTTGCACGATTTTCCCGTCAGTGCACAATATATCGGCACGCAGTGTTTGGTCGGCAGTTACAACAGTTCCGCCTTTAATCAGGACACTCATTTTTATCTCCTTATTTTATAGCTGCTAATAAGTACATTGCCAGCTCGACAGCGAGAAATGTTGTTCCTTCATAATCGGCACGGGAATAATCGGGATTCAAAATAGGGAAACGGACATGAATACGACGTTGATCTTGCTGTATATTTTGTTATCCGCTGCATCGAACCGAATTATTCCGGAATCCACTGGTACCTGCTAAAACGTGCAAAGGATAGGTAAACGGCCTGGCAATGAACAGCCTGTCACCCTGGACGAATGACTTCGGGCTATGGACAATATCATACTTAACAGGTATAGTATTAGGCTGTCAGGCCAAAAAGTCAATATGAGGGCAAAGAGTTTTTTGGGGTGAGGGTATTGTTTAAAAATAGTGGGAAAGAACGATGACAGATGAAAAAAGGGGACAGAATCTAACCTGGTCCCTTCGAAAAACTTTATGGATCCTTTTGGCCCTGATCACCGCCGGAACTGTCGTTCTAGCTCAGCCTGAGTCAAATTTCATTGTCGTCGGCCAATTTTCTACCGCATCCCCCGGCAATACCCTGCCGGATGGGTGGAATGATCTGACCTTCAAAAAAATCGACCGACATACCCGTTACACACTCGTGCAGGATACCGACCGGGTCGTGGTCAAGGCAGTCAGTGAGCAAAGTGCTTCAGCCATTACGAAAAACATAAAGATCGATCCCAAAGAATACCCCATAATCGATTGGCAATGGAAGGTGGCCAACATTTTAAGCAGGGGGGATGTTTTCAAAAAGAAAGGAGATGATTTTCCCGCCCGTGTTTACATTACTTTCGAATATGACAGCAGCCTGGTGGGAATACTAGACAAAGTAAAATATACAGCCTTGCGATCGCTGCTAGGCCGATATCCGCCACTGGGGGTGATCACTTACATCTGGGGCAGCAAGGCTCCGGTCGAGACAATGGTAATGAACTCATTCAGTGATCAGGTGGCTATGTTCGTCGTGAGAAGCGGGTCGGGCAATCTCAATACCTGGCTTAAAGAGCGCCGTAATGTATACGAGGACTATAAAAAAGCCTTTGGCAAAGAGCCACCGATGATATCAGGCATTGCCATCATGTCCGATTCCGACAATACCCATGAATCGGCCACAGCGTATTTCGGGGATATTATTTTCAGAAAAAAATAATTTTATATAAAATTAGCGGGTGGTTGCCAGCTGTCCAAATCTGATGTTCTCTGACCGCTTCGAATCAAAGCTTATCCCATTTACTTCCAGTCACAGCTCATTTATTGCAGAAAAATCCCGCCAAATCATAGCTACAGGATTAGACCGGACAAAAATATCGTATCGGAGCCTCAGTGCGCCATCTTCAGCAAAAGTGATATCCATTTTACCGGCAGTGATGATAAAATTTCTGTCCGGTCTAATGCTTTTTCAGATGATTGGTCTTTTAGCGCAACAGATGTTAAAAAACCGGAAATCTCTTGTGAAACGGTAATATGGTTTAATCAGGGGATTGCGGCAGGTGACTCTAAAATAACTGTGATATCATCAACCGACCAATCTGAGCCTTTTGCTTTGTTCACCAATAAGGGGTTCATGGGCGTGGTGCCGGACAATCCTCAGGAGACCGTATTTATTTTCGACAATTTTACGGCTGTATTCAGTTTTGAAACAGCGTTTTTAAGGCCGTCAACTACCTTAAACACGAAGGCTTCATTTATGGTGGCTGATTATGGGTTGTAAAATTAGATTTAAGTATTAATGTTTTCGCTATTGGAGCAAATATAGCGGGAAGATCGAAAATAAATAGAACATCATGGCGAATGAAGTATGCTCAGCTTAGAAAAGCCCTGGGAATTAAAATAATATGAATCCATCCAATGCAGCAATCAATCGTTTAACTTTACTGGTCGTGCATGCCCATCCTGACGATGAGTCTATCAGTACCGGCGGGATCCTTGCAAAATATTCCGCTGATGGAGTCCGGACGGTTCTGACTTATTGTACCAGGGGTGAGGCCGGTGACATTTTGAATCCGGAGTTTGTTTCTCCCAAACCCGGATTGAGCATAACGGAGATCAGGGCAATCGAACTGGAAAAGGCCGTCAATGTACTCGATGTGGCGTCGGTCCATTTTTTGGGCTACCGCGATTCCGGTATGGCCGGCACACCGCAAAATCATCATCCACAGGCCTTTGCCCGGGCTGACCAACAGGAAGCAACAGCCAGACTGGTGGAGATAATCAGGCGCCTTCGACCGCATGTTATCGTGACCTACAATGAAAAGGGCACCTATCTTCACCCGGACCATATAATGGCCAACAGGATCACATTGCGTGCGTTTAAAGCATCAGGAGACCGCGAATATAAGACCAGAGCGGGTCTCGAGCCATGGCAACCATCCAGGCTCTACTACACGGCCATACCGCTGGAAAGAATACGCAGGATGCACAGAATATTTGTTGAACAGGGAGAAGAACCCGGTTTTGATCCTGAAGTGCTGGGCACATCTGAAGAAAAAATATCAGCTGTTATTGACGTCAGAAAATTCCTCTCCCGTAAGTTGGAGGCTCTCAACTGCCACCAGAGCCAAATGAATCCAAACGGTATCTTCAGGCGCATGCCGGATACGTTGAGAGAGGAAGCTATGGGATACGAACACTTTGAATGCGTTCACGGTTGCACCCCGGCCAATGGCAAAGAAAGCGATCTGTTTGCAGGATTAAATTAGTGAATCCGCGACTGCTGTTTTTTGAGATAGGAAAATTAATTGAAGACATTATCATGTACATTTCTCATCGCAGTTTTATTCATGCCGACGTGCAGCCTGGCTCAGCAATCCGCCCCCCGGTCCCATGATATTCAAATAGAGCTGGCCCAGGAGAACGAATTCATCGTAAAAATGATGGATGTTGTCAAAAAATCGGGGAAAAAAATTCCGGAGCTTCTTGAATTGGATTCCTTCAGTATTGAAGAGAAGGTATTTATTTTCAAAAATGCTAACGGAAGACATCAGAAGATTTCTGCTAAAGAAATTAATAAAATCGTTTTTATCAGGTTGCGTCAAGGTATTCTGACCGGCAAACCACCTTCTTTACGGGTAAATGTTTGGAATGGAAAAATAAAAAAATTTGAATTGAACTACCGTGATGTAAAAATATTAAATGGACACTTAATTATTGGTCAAAATGAAGTATTAAAGCATTTTGACGGTTCTGATATCCTCAGATCCAATAGCTATGAGTGGAGCGAAAAACTTCATAACTTTTGGAAAAGAAAAGAAGAAGAATCTCCGGAAGTTTATTCAACTGACTTTGCTTTTAAAGATGGCTACGGTACCATATCTCGCAATATGGCCGCAACGTATTGCCAGGCCTGTTTAAAAATCGAGATTCTCAATCTGAAGATAGATCCTGAAAAGGAAACCCTATTGATTCATTGCAAAGATGTTTTCTATGACAAGTACAATGAGTGAGGCGCTTTCATAGAATTAAAGAAACCAGACCCGGTATACCAACCTTCCATTCCCATTTCTAATTTGGGGTGTCCAGCAGATTTGCAACAGACTCCATAAATTCAAAGGTCAGTTCGCTGATATCATTTTGATTGAAAGCCAAATAATTCATGGTCCCCTCTTCCAGTTCATACAAATAATCGTCGTCCTCGTATCCTTCTCCGCTCATCAGGGAAATATAATCAGCCATGTGCAGGATGAAGGCCAGTTCAACTTCCAGAGAGGAAGACGGACTGTGATGGTATCGTATGGCGGATGAGATGACCTCGGGAATACGCCACTTTTGACACACTTGCGCGGCAACTTCGGCATGATCGAAACCAAGGATCTGCTGTTCAGCGTTAAGATAAGTTTGTTGTTCTTCTAATAAAAACGAATCAAAGGTCGCTTTCGCTTCCACAACAAATGGGTCCAGGATGATCTTACCGACATCGTGAACGAGACCCGCCGTGTGAGCCACCATTTCCAGTTCTGGTTTTTTCCTGGATGCGATAATTTTGGAACCCAAAGCAACAGAAAGCGAATGCCGCCATAAATCTTCGGACTCAAGACCATAGCCCGGCAATTTTTTCACCAGTGATTTCTGGACACCGGCCACCGAGATAATTTCACTCAGGTTTTTATACCCGAGGACAAGGCAGGCCTGTTGAATCGATGACACTCTGCCGCTCATCCCATAAAAGGCGGAATTGGATATTTGCAGGACCCTGGTGGCAATGGACTGATCGGTCTCCAGAAGCGCAGCAAGCTCTTTTGCGTTTGAATCAGTATTAGCCAGAAGCTCCTGTGCTTTAATCACAACCTCGGGCATCGGCGGCAGTTCATCAACTCCGGCTAAAATTTTATCCATCATTTCCTGGTGGTCTGGGTCCATTTTAACATCCCCTACGGCTGCAGATTTATTTCTTTGATTCAACGCCCGGTTATCACTATTGGGATAGACCCGGATCCTGATACTGTAGAATTTATCCGCCAATAATCCGGAAACTTTAGAAAAAAATTGGCCCTGTAAGCGGCAGTCTTTTTTGTCTAATACCTGAATTCGGCACGTATTTTTTGATAGAAAAATAGATATTGCTGAATTGCTGACTAGCGGTGTGAAAATTCAAAGCTAGGCGACGGCTATTTCTGGATAGTTCACCTTGTAAGGCGGATTTAATAGCGTTTTGTTTAGAGCGTATGCGGTCAAACACCAGCCATACGGGCGACAAGGTCTACGGCGAGCTCAGCTGACCGGATGGCACCTTCCATCCAGCCGGAGAGGAAGCTAAGGTAGTCACCGGCCAATACCAACCGCCCTTGAGGTTTACTGATGGATAGATACGCGGGATTTTCAGCCTGATTTTTATAGTATGCCCAACCGCCTGCCTGGTTGGGTATATTTTGCCAGGCAATCGATATGCCTTTTTCAACATTTCGTTCGAACAAATTCGGATGGAATTTCTGGCCACCCGCCAGTGCGGCAGCCATTCGTTCTTCATGGGACAACAATCCAAATATTCGGGCGGCAGCTCCGTAATTATAGGCACCTCAGACTTTGAGTGTTTGATGAATATTTTGTCGGCCGACTGGCTGATGCCGGTCGCTATTGCATTCAGCAGAATTTGGGTTTTTGGATCGAGCCTATCCCGGAATGCTTTGGGAATATGGTCCATCCCCCCTTCGGCCTGCATCAGACTCGTCTGCCAATACAAATACATGTCACTGAAGAGTCCGGTTTGCCAGATTTCGGATTCCAACAATTCATTCAAATCAAACTGCGGACGCAAAACTCCTGGACTCAGACCGGCAGATATCTCCTGCTGATGCGCTGAAATGTCGCAACCTGTTCGCTTTGCCATTGCTCATTATACCCGAGTTCGGCAGCCATAAAGGAAGCTACCTTGGGGGCGGCCTCCATTGCCGCACGCGCATTCAGAAAAAGGCTCCGCGTTCGCCGGGCCAGGAAATCGTCAATTGTGCGCGCCGCTTCGAACCGGACCGCCCAGACGACTTCGCCGCAAAGCGCAGGCAGGGCCGGATGAATGAGTTTCTGACGCAGAGTATCGGCGCGCAACAGGTCCTGGATGGCCGGTGCATCAGAACCATAAATTGCCAAAGAGCCAAATTTTTGCGGGCTCTTATGGTAGCCGTGAATGTTGAGCCGCTTGGTAACACAGGCTTTGGCCTCCAGACCGGCAAGGGTGGCAGCATGACCGACACAGTCTTCGGCCATCTTTGGTGTGGGGAACCATAATGGCGGAATTGCCCGGAAGAGGGCTTTTGTCAAAAACCAGATGAATCCCCTGACTGGGTGAAATCAAAGGTGAAATGTCGGGATCCGTTTGACGGTTTCATCGGTTGAAAGAATCTTGGAAGGGCCAAAACCGAAGCGCCCGGCCAGTAAATCGTAAACTTTAAGCCCGATACCGTAAAAAGGCGCCTCCCACCAGTCGTAGTTCGGTACGATAAAAGCAAGATCGTGGACCAGGTGGGGGGCATTTTCCCGCAGGATGCCGCGTTCTTTCAAGGCTTCCATCACCAGGGTGATATTCCCCTGCTGAAGATAACGGACCCCACCATGGATTAATTTAGTGCTGCGAGAAGAAGTGCCCTTGCCGTAATCGCTTTGCTCTACCAGCAAAATATCATACCCACGGGAAGCTGCATCAACAGCTATACCGATGCCCGTAGCTCCACCGCCAACAATTAGCATGTCCCACGGTTCGGTGCGATCCAATATCCTACTCATCATTTCATCGCGATTCATGGCGTGCTCCTTTCAAGGCCGGCATAAACTATCGTGTCACAATAATCCGGAGTCGCTGATTTTCTATCGATTATCTAAAAAGGTAAAGACTGCCCATTGGGAAGTCAATAATCAGTTGACATTGGCCGTCGGAAAATCAATCTTATGTATAATTGCAGGAGGCGCACAAACATTCCGTATTCAGGAGGAAGAAGGCCACGGGGGCTGTCAGAAATAATATTGTGCCGGCCGGGAGTAGCGACACGATTTATAATGGAATCGAGGAATCATCATGAGCCTTAAAGCTGAATTCAGATTGATGGTAACGGCCTTAACGGCAAAATACCGCATTCCGACAATTGAAGCCACGTTCTTCCCATCTTTCTATCAAGGCGGTCAGCCGAAGGAAGCCGAATTTATGGCCCTCAGACTGGCAGGAGGAGCGACGGGGATCAGCTATGTTCTTTTAGCGGATGATAAAGAGGAAGAATACATGGCGTTGCAGCCGTCGGGTTTTGTCGGGCAAAGCCCGCGGGGATATGCACTGGAGTTCGGCAATGACGATCCGGTCAAAGAGATGATCAGCCTGGCAGCCATCAACGCGATCTGCCAGCATGTTATGCGGGAAACTGATTTCCCGGTTGATTCAGCAACCGATTCGCTGGGACTGCTGTCAGTATCCGCCGCTGACAAACTCGGTATGGTCGGTTTGTTCTTCCCGTTGATTAAATCCATTAAGAAAACCGGTGCGAATCTGGTTGTTATTGAAAAAAAAAAGGATTTAATTCAAAAATATCCTGAACTGCCGATTACCATGGACGCGACAAAATTGAACACCTGCAATAAAGTGTTATGCACCAGTACCACTATTTTAAACAATTCACTGGACGAGATGCTTGGCCACTGCGCACCGGATGCATTGGTCTCGATCATCGGTCCGACGGCGGGATATTTCCCGGACCCGCTTTTTAACCGGGGTGTTGATGTTGTGGGTGGACGAGTGGTGAAAGACGGAGAGCTTTTTTTTCAACTGCTTACGGAACAAAAACGCTGGGGAGAGGCCACCCGGAAAACCTGTTTCCAGAAAATGACATACAACGGTATCATTTAACGTCTCGGAAATTCTACAATTTGTTGGAATTATAGTTTCTTTTGTGGCCATCCACGTTGGGAAGCCACATCCAATGATGGAATAGTGGAATATTGGGTATAAAAAACGGGAAAAGATCTATTCTATAAAAAATCATGGTTTACCTTATCATTATTGCCATCGCCGTCCTGTTCGGACCTCACCTGTGGGCCAGGCACGTATTAAACCGCTACAACCGACAGGAATATTTCTCGGGGAGCGGAATCGATCTGGCCCGGATGGTGTTGGCGCGTCTGAATTTAAACGAGGTTAGCGTGGAGATGACTGATACCGGTGACCACTATGACCCGGCAGGGAAAACCATCCGCCTGACGAAAAACGTATGTGGACGCAAAACCCTCACAGCCGTAGTGGTGGCCGCCCATGAGGTTGGACACGCCATCCAGGACCAAAGCGGCTACAAACCGCTTAAAACCCGTACCCGGATGATCGGCACGGCTCAGAAGCTGGAACGGATTGGGGCCATCATCATGGTGGCGGTTCCGGTGCTGGCCGGTATCACCCGGGCGCCGTCCGTCGGTATCCTGATGTTAGTTGGCGGCTTTGCCACGCTATGTATTCCGTTACTGGTCCACCTTCTGACCCTGCCCACCGAGTTTGATGCCAGCTTCAAGCGTGCGCTTCCAATGCTGACATCCGGCAGCTATATCCCTCCGGAGGATATCCCGGCAGCCCGAAAAATCCTGATTGCCTGTGCGCTGACATACGTGGCAAGTTCCCTGATCGGACTTTTAAACGTATGGCGCTGGATTCGAGTACTCAAAAGATAGATAGAAAAATTGACGGCCCATTCGGGCCAAGCGTAATTGATTCTGATATTTCAGGGATGCTTTTAAGCCGCGGTTTAAAAGTGTGAACCAAAGGAAAGGAATAAATTTTAGATAGTTACCTTCAATTATCTTGAGCGATATAATCAGGGTTCATAATTTTGAACTTCACCCACAATCAATAAATCGCCCTAATATCAACAGGTTCGTAAAAAATCACCTAAATCGGTTAATAAATATGAACCCGCAGGCCGGTAAATGAGCGCCTCAAGCAGAGCTGTGTTAGGCGCTCTCTTTGCCATTGAAATTTTTAACTATTTGAATTTTATACTAAAAACTTTTTTATTTCTAATTTTTTAATTTTTTTTACAAATTTGGCAAAGGTTTTGCATTAACTAATGACAGCCTAATAATTTCTTCATCTGTTCTCCTCCTAAAAACGGTAACCGGAAAAACCTGGTAACCGTTTTTTTTTCCTTTTTTTGGAACTTCCCGATTAGAGTAGCTCAACCACCGGGCATACCCCGCTCGTCACCTGTCGCACCTATAAAATTCTTGATGTTTTGCGCCCTGCAAGGTAAACTGGATATGAATCGCGTATCAATCAGCGAATATTGTTTGGGGCTTCTTAAAACCTGCAATTGTTCTCCAGCCGGCCTAGTTGTTATCATAGACAACCGTCAGCCTTAAAGGATGGAATACAAAGATCGATGGACGTCAAGTGCCCGGAATGCCAAAAAGTTTTTGAAATACCTGACGAACGCCTGAAAAAATATGAGAAACAAATTCAGTTTGACTGCCCGGCTTGCCAGAAAGGTTTAATCACTATCGAACTGGATTTAAGGTCAACCTCCGTTAAGGTTAAGCGTCAGGCTTCGTCAAGTCTGTCAACAGCCCTCCCCGCGCAGCCTTCCAGCGGCACGGCCCTGAAAAGGATAATATTGCGAAAAATGGAAGACCTGCCACCAATGCCGCAGATTGTAATCAAGGCTCGCGAGGTTATGGGGGATCCGAATGCGGGAATCAACGACCTGGTTAATCTGTTTGAAAAAGATCAGTCCATCGTTACCAAGGTGTTGCGGCTCGGAAATTCCGCTTATTACGGGGTGAGTGGTAAAATCGCAACTGTGAAGCATGCCGCAGTATTACTCGGGCTGAAAACACTGAGTGAGGTTATCACGATGGCCGGAATTTCAAATCTTATGGGCCAGGAATTAAAAGGCTACGGTTTTGATTCCGGTGATCTGTGGAGGCATTCTCTGGCTGTGGGGTTTGGAGCCCAATTTTTAGCTGACAGGGTAAAGCCTGGCCTGGCCAATGACGCCTTTGTGGCAGGACTAATCCATGATTCAGGCAAAATTGTGCTGGATGAATATGTTCTTGAAAGGAAAGATGAGGTCGAGACCTTCATGGCGGTTGGAGAACACACATTCCTTGATGCTGAAAGAAACCTGCTGGGGCTTGACCACTCTGAAATTGCCGGGAACATTTGTAAAAAATGGATCATCCCCGATTCAATCACCCAGGCCATCCGGTGGCATCACCGTCCGTCCCACTCAGATGGAAACGAGATGGCCCTATTCCTGCATGTGGCCGACTATTTCGCCAAGATGAGCGGTATGGGAACCAGTATCAACGATTTAAGTTATCAGATGGAAGGAGATGCTTTTGAATCTCTTGGCTTCCAGGAAGAAGAGCTGGATTTTTTACTGGTTGACGTCATAGAATCAGTTCAAACAATTGCCGAAGAATTCCAGGATATTTAATATCAATTCTTGATTAATTGCGAAAGCTCCTCGATCTGTTCATCCATGATCCCTATAAATGATACACCGCAACCGGGAAGATATAGGCTGCCGACAGTCCACGGTTTGGCCCATTTTATCTCACACAGGATCGGTGTTTGTTCTTTCATTTCTGTAAATACAAGCCAAATCTGGGATCCTTTGGAGCACTTCTCGTTGGTCACCACAAAACAACTTTTGATCGTAAGATTTTCAATGACTGCTTTTTCGGGCTCCTGCTGGAAATTGTCTGAATAATACAAATAGACACTGCGGAATGTTCCCTGCTGCCTGCCGGAAGGTATGTCGCGCGGCTGATTTTTACGGCAGAGGTCATTAATGAATGCGTCAAGGAGCGCCTGGCCTTTTAAGCGACCTAAACTCTTACTTTCCAATAGACCCGAGAATGAATCCGAACCCGGTTTCTTAGTCACCCGCATTACTGGAAAGTGCTGCAGCAGGTGCGAAAATAAAAGTTTTTCGCCGCTGGAGGATTTGATGAGAGTTCGAATATCGACTAGAAATCCTGAATACAGTTTCCCATGGCTTTGATTTCTGAAGTCAATAAAATTGGGGTAAACTTCCAGTGCAATATCATCATAGGAAGACAGATGGTTTTTATAGAACGCTTGGTTTTTTTCGTCATTTACGATCAGGACCAATTTTAGCTCATTTGCGGACATACGCTCACCATGGTCATGTTTCTATAATAACGATAGCCCCGCTTTAAGTCAAGCTGAACCGGGATGTCAGAATTCAGAAGCCATCGCGAACACAGTTTTAGGCAGCTTTAGGACGTTCCCTCCTGCCCCTGATTCCACCCCAACATTTTTTGAGCAAATCATCTGGAATACGGTGTTTCGGCATATTACACCTTCTTAAGTTTTACTGCAAGATGCCGATACATTATACGCAATATCAGTGATAAATAGACAATCATGCAATGAGTGCAACGCTCATCGGACAGGCGGATATAATTTATGGGTTCAGGGTTATACAAAACGATTATTATCACGTTGGTTTTGACGATTTTTCCTGCCAATATGCTGGATATTCCTGTGCTTCCGCATCTTGCCCGCCGCGCGCCGCAACTTCCAAAATTGTGAAGATTATTTCTTCGTGAACCCTTGGGTGGCAGCTTCTGGGGCAATTAGACACTTAGCCGGCCGGTTTTCCAAAGTGCCACTGTACTGTAAGTTCTGGCCCAGTAATTGGCTTTCTCTTCGGCCGGATACTTCATAAAATCCTGGGTCCAGTTGAAAGAGGGATTTTGATATATATCCCGCAAAATGTTGGCAATATGTTTGGGTTTCCAGTGTGCGTGGATCAGAAAATCATAGACCAATCCCATTAATTTTTGCGGTTGAAGTGCCGAGGGATTGGGGTCGTAGAGGATGTGTTTCGTCCAGTCGGGGAGGTTTTCCTCTTGGCGGGCGTTCTCCAGAGCATATCCTCTGGCCATGTCTTCCTGACTTTCAAAATCCTGGTGAAACCGGTGGAGGTCGGATGATTCGTATTCCCCGATAAAATCGATTAAAGATTCATTGGAACAGGGGATGTAACCGGAAAACCGCTGTGTGCGGTCTGCGGCCTTCTCCAGATCCCACATGCAGTCCAGGATTAGATCCAGATCGGCTTCTTCGCTGGCAACCCTTCCATCAAAGTAGGTCCCGACAACATCGACCAGGGGTGGTTGATTGTATTGACCGTGTTTTTCCTGATTTTTTTTGTGCAGGCTGAAAGGGCTTCGAATGCAACGCATAAACGGAGAACCTTCACTCCAGGAGTTGTCAAAATTGATACAGCGATCGTAGCTGTCGGCAATTGCAACGGGGAGTAATCCATTAGACTCATTACCCTGAAACCTCTTCATGGTGAGAAGAGAGATATATTCCGCAATCTTGGTGAGCCCACTGAACACAGAGGCAGCATTCAGTGAAATTCCGTACCAGCGTCTGATGTCATGGGGATCAACATACCTGCAAGCCTTAATCAGGTCTTCCTCCAGAAAACCGATTTGCTCCAATTTGTCGGTCGCGCGGTATCCTAAAAGGTTTTGGAAGAGGATATGGCCGCCGGAGGGCGTGTAATCCAAAAGATAAGGAATCCCCCTTGAGCGCAAGAGGTCTTCTAAAAAATGGATGGCAGGCAAGACCTGTTCGAAATATTTCCGTTGGGTTTTCTTGTCTTCATACAGTTTGTGATTTTCTCCGGCCATGAAGATTTCTAAATCGAGTGGCATGAGCACAGACCGGGACCTTTCTCCGATAACCGGAATATGGACCTGAAGCCCTCTTTGAACAGTAATTTTTTCAAGCTGATCAACCGGTTCGGCGATGGCAGGAAAAATCGGATCCGGCACCTCGTCCGCCAGTTCATTACCCGCGGCAATGAGAAAATGGCTGAATTGATAACAATTTTTTAAGCGATCAACCACTCGCTGATAATATCTTTGAGCATTCATAAATTCCTTCTGCACTCCCTCTTGCACACCCTTTCGGAAAATCAGAGCCGAAAATCCAAGGCGGGTCACAAAACTAACGGGTCAACTGGCGATACTTGATGCGGTGCGGCCGGTCGGCTTCAGTGCCCAGGCGCTTTCTGCGGTCGGCCTCGTACTCCGACCAGTTGCCCTGGAAAACAACCACCCGGCTGTCGCCTTCAAAGGCCAGAATGTGCGTGGCGATACGGTCCAGGAACCAGCGGTCGTGGCTGATCACCACGGCACACCCGCCGAAGTTCTCCAAAGCCTCCTCCAGGGCGCGCAGCGTGTTGACATCCAGATCATTGGTCGGTTCGTCCAGCAAAATAACATTGGCGCCGTTCTTGAGTATCTTGGCCAGGTGTACCCGATTGCGCTGTCCACCGGAGATTGATCCCACCTTTTTCTGCTGATCGGTCCCTGAAAAGTTGAAGCGGGCGACATAGGCCCGCGAGTTGATCATCCGGTTGCCAAGCTCGAGCTGTTCGTTACCACCGCTGATCTCCTGCCAGATGGACTTGTCAGCATCCAGTTCTCGATCCTGGTCGGCATAAGCAAGCTTGACCGTGTCTCCTACCCGGATTGTACCGGAATCGGAAATTTCCTGACCGATGATCATATTGAAGAGGGTCGTCTTACCGGCGCCATTGGCGCCGATGACACCGACAATGGCACCGGGGGGCAGACGAAAGCTCATGTCTTCAATCAACAGTCGTTCGTCAAAAGCTTTGCTGACGTGCTCAGCCTCGATAACCACATCACCCAATCGGGGTCCCGGCGGAATATAAAGTTCAAGGTCGGTTTCCTGCTTCGGCGCTTCCCGGCAGATCAGTTTTTCATAAGCGTTGATCCGGGCCTGACTCTTGGCATGGCGTCCTTTGGGAGACATGCGGATCCACTCCAATTCGCGCTGCAGGGTCTTTTGTCGGGTGCTTTCGGCTTTTTCCTGACGCCGCAGACGCTCCTGCTTCTGCTCCAGCCAGCTGGAATAGTTCCCCTTCCAGGGGATCCCCTCACCACGGTCGAGTTCGAGTATCCAGCCGGCCACGTTGTCGAGAAAATAGCGATCATGGGTAACGGCGATGACGGTTCCCGGATACTGTTGCAGGTGCTGCTCAAGCCAGGCGACACTCTCCGCATCGAGGTGGTTGGTCGGCTCGTCCAGCAGCAAAATGTCCGGTTTTTTCAGCAGCAGGCGACAGAGGGCTACCCGGCGCTTCTCGCCCCCTGAAAGGACCTTGACCGGTGTGGCTCCCGCCGGACAGCGCAGGGCAGGGCATCCATGGCCATTTCCAGGCGTGCCTCAAGATCCCAGGCGTCCATTACATCGAGCTTTTCCTGAACCCGGGCCTGTTCCTGGATGAGCTTGTCCATCTCATCGTCGCTCATGGGTTCGGCAAACTTCAAGTTGATTTCTTCAAACGCCTTGAGAAGGTCAACCGCTTCCTGCACCCCTTGCTCAACCACCTGTCGCACGGTCAGATCGACATCCACCAGCGGTTCCTGTTCCAGATAGCCAATGGTGTAACCCGGAGAGGGAATCGTCTCACCGTTGAAGTTTTTATCCGCTCCGGCCAGAATGCGCAGCAGGGAACTTTTGCCGGCGCCGTTCAAGCCGAGTACACCGATTTTAGCCCCGTAAAAGTAAGACAGTGAGATGTCTTTTAAGATCGGCTTTCCATCATAGAACTTGCTGACCTGGATCATAGAGTAGATAATTTTGTTAGGCTCGGTGCTCACAGCTCAAAACCTCCAGTGCTCGGTTAAGGGGATATGGTTGCCTTGAATTAGAAAAAAACATATTCAAATATTCCTATTATTTCGGTAATGTCAATCCTGAGTAAAATCATGGATTACTTTGACCCTGCCCACCTGTCCATCAGCCAGCCGGACCTTAATGCCATGGGGATGATTGGCAGATTTGGTGAGAATATCCTTGACAACGCCCCGGGTCAGTTTGCCGGTGCGCTGGTCCTTTTTCAGCACGATGTCAACTTCTATTCCGGGTCTTATATCCCGCCGGTTCCTTCCATCCATTAACAACGCTCCTTATCCTACTTAGATGCTTGCAGCCTGAATTCAAAGGCAAGTCTGTTGATGGAATTTATCTAGACAGTTAGCCGCCCGCTGTTTGACTACCTCACGGGCAATTTTCCTTACCGTCGCAAGAATCATTTTTTGCTCTTCGTTTAGCTCTGGCATGTATTTTGCCACCCGATGCTATTTTAGGGCCAATTTCCGGCTTTCGGCATGAAGCTGAGATGCCACTTATTGAAATAAGTCAGGCCTGTCAATAATATAGACTGCTCGCAGATGGATATCAATCTTTTTGGCTGTCAATAATAGGGTATCATGATAAAAATTTGGTTTCGATTTCGCGAATTCCGTATTATAGTTGAAAGGCTATTGTGACGGATCATATCTATTGTTATTTCAAAGGGATATCAATAATCCAACACCCTAAAATCTTGACGGAAATCGATAAGTATTATATGATTTAGATGATGCGAAAGAAGGGCTCCCACTGTTTTAAACACGCTGATCAGAGGGAAATATAGCCGGTCTAATGTACATTTTTCCAAGAGCAGGAAAATGCCGACAATAACCTTAATATTCAAAAATAAGCCACTTGGAGACTATCAGCTTCGCAATGGCGTTTCAATAACGATTGGACGGCGTCAGGATAATGACGTGGTAATTGATGATCCTGTTGTTTCTGGTCACCACGCCAAAATTGACTCTTTGGGTGAACGGTTTGTGCTGATTGATCTGCAGAGTAAGAATGGTGCTTTTGTCAATGAGCAACTCGTCAACACCCACTGGCTTGAACATGGAGATGTTATCAACATCGGGGATCATTCCCTCGTCTTTGAACAACGTAAAAAAGAACCAACACTCAATAGGAAAACGGATAAGGATGATGACACATTAGTCATGAATTCATCCCAGCACCGCAGGATGATGAAAAAAAGCACCTCGCACAAGAGTATCAATGTGGTAAGGTTCTGGGACAAGAGCCAAAGCCGCGGCGCTGTGAAGGAGGTTGAACCCCAAACATCGGGACCCACAACCCATCGTAAAAAAGAAGCAACCGACGGCACCCTGACCTATTTAGCCGGGGGCAACGGCCGAATTGAGCTGACGCGTAAAATCACCACCATCGGAAAACATCCAACTTCTGACATTGTGGTTAAAGGTTTTCTACTGGATCCAACATCAGCTACCATCAGCAAAGAGCCCGCTGGTTTTTACTTCAATTACATCGGCGGGCTGCCCAAACCCAAAATCAATGATATCACAGTCGGCGATTCAACGCTTCTCACAGATTCTGACATTATCGAAATCGGTTCGACAAGGCTGCAGTTTTCATACGATAAACCCGCAAAATGAGAAATCGCATTTCTGAAAAGAACAGGGCCGCAGTGAGGTATCCAATCTCACTGCGGCCCTTATATCCATTCCATTTTCGACTGCCACATTCTTTTTTTGACATGAAACGGTAAGCACCAGAAGCACACTCACCGGTAGTGCTGCCAACTTAATCCTTAGGATATATGGTGTTGAATAGTTCTCAGGAAGTCTTAGTATAATTCATGGGCAAATAATGCCCGATCAAACGTGAGGGAGAATGCGAGGTGATACATGATGGAACAGGGTAAAATCAAGGACCGGGCGGCGGGCGCTGTGGCAGGGGCCCTGATCGGCGATGCTCTGGGGTTGGGACCGCACTGGTACTATGATCTTAACCAGATGAGAAGGCATTTCGGCCCCTGGATCGACGGATACACCGATCCGAAACCCGGGCGCTATCATGATGGCCTCAAGGCCGGCAATTTATGCCAGACCGGCCTGATCACCCTTGATCTGCTGCGATCTGTCGTGGAAAACAATGGATACGACGAGGCCGATTTTACCCGGCAGCTGGATGAAAAATTCCTGCAACAGATGGACGGTTCCTCGTACGCCGGCCCCGGCGGATATACCAACCAGTCGATCCGAGAACTCTACCAGGCCCGGGTCCGGAATGAAAAGCCCTGGGGACAAACCGGCGATTATTCCGACACCAGCGAGGGGGCAGAACGCGCGATAGTGCTTGCCGCAAGGTATGCGCTGTCGCCAACCGAAGGCGCGCAGTTGATTGCAAGAAACATTCGGCTGACTCAGATCGATCCCTTTGTTGTGGCTCTCAGCGCATCGTATTGCGTGATTGTCAGTGCATTGATCCGGGGAGAACCGTTCGACGAAGAGCTGTCGGGCAAGCTTTACGGAATTGGGTAAAATACTTTATCGCCTCTGTTTTCGTCTTCGCTCCTGCAGGGGATTGGGCTCCTTTTTCAATCTTTTCAGCCGCTGTAACACGCTGCCTAACCCATTTCTTTTTAATTCATCAAAGTGCTCAAAAACAGCCTCTTCGAGCAACCTAAAATCTTTAAGGGACCATGTCGTATGATGCTGAAGATATACTTCAAACGTTGAATTGGAGTAATCAAGACGCCGGCCGGCGTTTTTCCACTCACCGGTATGTTCAAGTTCGTGCAGATTTAAGATGCCACAGATTATTGCTTTAAGGGCATCATCATGAACTTTTTGAAGAATTTCTTCGTTTTGCTGTTTCCACTGATCCGGGTTTTGTTCGTTGAACCGCGTTATGTTTGCCATATTCGTTACCTAATTAATTACATGCATATCAATTCAGGTTCTTTTGTAGGAAATTCTGAGCCAAATGGGAAGGATTATTTATTGACGGCAGAACAATTTATATCCGCTAGGGCGACAACCGGGTGTTGATTATCCCGGTATTTAATATTATGTTATCATTTAATTTTTGCACTAAAATTCAGGTATCAGCCGGGATAAGCAAAAGGAGCGCTTAAAATGACACTCGAAAATGCGATCAAAACGGCCATTGAGAATGAAGTTAAGATTCGTGATGTTTATCGGGAAGCCGAAGCTGCTGTAAATGACGAGGCCGGCAGAAGAATCTTTGAAGCTCTGGGTAATGACGAACAGCATCATATTGATTACCTTCAACATACTCTGGAGCAGTTAAAAAAAACCGGGCAGATCGATTCCGAAAAACTGGATTCTGCAATTCCTTCCCTGGATACCATCAATCAGGAAGCGGCCAAGGTCGAATCGCTGGTGGCAAAAGATTTTCACGGTATCCGAAAGCAGATGCTAAGCAAAGCGCTGAAAGCAGAAATCGAAACCAGTGACTTCTACCGCAAAATGGTTGATGAATTGGCGGCCGTAGGCCGGGCATTGTTCGCGCGGTTTCTGGAGATCGAAAACAATCACATCCATGCGGTCCAGTTCGAGCTGGACTACATGAGTAAAACCGGTTACTGGTTTGATTTCAAAGAATTTGACATGGAATAGAACCTTGCCAGGAGCCGCCTGAGTCAACTACCATCCGCATAGCGCCTGGCTTGAACTTGCAATCCCGCCGTGGCGGGATTTGCACGGCAAGAATCATAATGATAACTGATTCGTTTTTTGATCTGCTTGATCTGGACCATGACGGCAATGTTTCAAGATCAGAGCTTCACACAGCTGCAACGCGATTGGGCTGGCACTGGTACGAGGCTCCCATTCTGGCACTGCTCGACCTATTGACCCTCCGCGAACCGATCCCCCGCAAACAATTCAAAGCCATAATCCAGCAGACTCAAAAAGATCCAATGGCTTTAAAGAGTGGGTGGTACGACGAGTACAATGGAGTTGGTCAACATAATCTATTCCGCACGCGGTTACAAAGTACGGACGTCGTCGTCGTACGCGTCCCTCGTCCTCGATAAAATTCCGACTCACAGCGACGAGCACGAGAACGCGGACGAGTACGAAAAGCATCAGGTTCGATCGCCTGAATACTCCCTTATATGAAACGACAGTTTCTTCTACGATCAGGTCATAATTCGCGGCCGCACCCGCGCTGTGGCTTGTGCCTGCAGCGGGTCGTCCGGCCAATAATGTTTGGGATAGCGCCCTTTCAGTTCTTTTTTCACTTCGGCATAGCCGGTCTGCCAGAATCCCGCCAGATCCTGTGTAATTTGCACCGGACGACCGGCCGGCGAAAGCAAATGAATCTGCAGGGGTTGACGGCCGCCGGCTACAGCCGGATTTTCGGATAGGCCGAACATTTCCTGCAGACGCACGGCCAGCACCGGCACATCACCTGAATAATCAATCGGGATCCGCGAACCGCTGGGCACCGTCAGGTGACTCGGGGCCAATTCGTCCACTAGCCGACGCTGCTGATAGGACAGCATACTGGCCAGCGCCTTTTTCAATTCAATTCGAGCCAGGTCGCGCAGCCGGGATATTCCGGTCAGGTAAGGTGCCAGCCATTGCGCCAGATTTTTTGTAAGGCCGTCATCAGAAACATCCGGCCACTGCTGCTGAACTTCGGCCAGTCTTCGCAAAAAGCAGACGCGATTCTGCCAATGTCTGAGGGCCCGTGTCCATGGCAAGCAATCGGGGCCCTGCTGCCGGATACCTTCAAGCAGTGCCGCCAGAACTTGATGCGAGGCGGGCGTCGTCAGCGGCTCGCTTCGCAATGTCAGAGCGCCCAGCTTTAAGTCGCGCCGTGCCGCAACCACCCGGCGCTGCGGATCCCACGCCACTGTTTCCGCCCAATGGATCTGTTCGGCAAACTGCTCCATAAGAATATCCAGATCGCAGGCCGCCGCTCTGTATATGCGCGCGTTGCGCCGATTACCGTCCAGTTCGACCGCAACCACAAACGCCTCGGCCGCCAGAGGCTCAACCGGATCCAGAACCGCACCCCGGCCGTTGGCCAACAAAAACGTTCCCCTGCCTGCCGGACGCCGCCGGGCAACCCGGTCCGGATAAGCCCAGGCCAGCAGCCGGCCGATGGATGCGGCATCACATTCAGCGACTCTGCCGCCCATGCTCCGGCGCAAATGATCCGCCGTCCGGACTACCCGGCGGACGGCGGAAAAATCAATGGTGGCATCCGGATAGGCCGGGGTTCGTTTGCGGCGTGCCGCCTGCACCAGATCCAGCCGGATACGCATATCGGCATCGCTCCGGCCGGGATTAAACCGAACCACATCACGTTCACTGAGCAAGGCTGCGAGATCACATGCGATCCCCCCCAGGCCGAGGCTGTCCGCCGCCAGCATCATATGCGCCAACCGGGGATGTAAAGGCAGGGCCGCCATCCGGCTTCCGTGATCGCTGATCCTGCGGTCGTCATCCAGCGCGCCAAGGGATTGGAGTAATCGGCAGGCACCGTCATAGGCACCGGTGGAAGGTGGATCAAGCCAGCGCAACCGGCTGGGATCGGCCACTCCCCAGATCGCCAGTTCCAGGGCCAGACCGGCCAGATCGGCCTCCAGGATCTCAGGCTTGTGGGCTGGAGGCAACGTGTGATGTATCCGATGGGACCATAATCGCAGGCAGATCCCCGGGCCGATTCGGCCGGCCCGGCCCCGCCGCTGGTCAGCCGATGCCCGTGATACAGGGATCGTGACCAACCGGGTCAATCCGCTGCGCACATCATAACGCGGAACCCGCTGCCAGCCGCTGTCCACCACCACCCGGATACCCTCAATGGTCAAGCTGGTTTCAGCGATGGACGTGGCCAGCACGATTTTGCGCTTTCCGCCGGGCGCCGGCTCAATGGCCTGGTCCTGACTGCTGCGCGGCAGGTTCCCGAATAGTGGCGCAATGATCCAATCCGAACCCAGCCCGGCTTTCTCCAGCAACCGCGCCACCTGACGGATCTCAGCGGCACCGGGCAAAAATACCAGAATACTGCCCGATTCACTGCGGGCAGCTGACAGCACGGCAGCACCGATGCCAGCGCCGGAAAAATCGGGTGTGTGGCGACCCACATAGCGGGTTTCAACCGCATGCGACCGCCCCGGGCAGGTGATCACCGGCGCATCGTCCAGCAGTGCGGCTAGCGGTGCGGTTTCGATGGTGGCGGACATGATCAGCAGCCGCAGCTCTTGATTCAGCACGCCCTGCATATCGAGACACAGGGCCAGTCCCAGATCAGCATCCAGACTGCGCTCGTGAAATTCGTCAAAAATCACCAGGCCGACCCCATCCAAAGCTGGATCGCTTTGCAGCATCCGCGTCAGCACCCCTTCGGTAACCACTTCGATGCGGGTTGCAGCACTGACGCGGCTATCCAACCGGACCCGGTAGCCGACCGTCTGCCCCACTCTTTCTTGCAGGAGATCGGCCATATGCCCGGCCGCCGCCCGGGCAGCCAGGCGGCGCGGAGCCAGCAACAAAGTTTTACGCCCCCCAAGCCAGGATGCGTTTAGCAGGGACAGGGGAATACAGGTTGTCTTGCCGGCCCCGGGTGGAGCCTGCAGCACAGCAGCGGCATTGTCGCACAGCGCTTTTTGCAAATCCTCAAGGACCGCTTCTACGGGAAGGCCGCGTTGCGGGATATCTGATTTCAGATGTTTCACGATACTCGAATTAATTATGCACTCCTGGCTAAAATGATATCGAATAAATTCCAAATCTCAAATTACAAATTCCAAATAAATCCCAAACTCCAAAACTCAAATCCGAACAATACTCATAGTTTGAATTAGGTATCCTGTTCGATATTTTTGGATTTGTGGCACACAACAATAAGATCTTATTTCAACCTGGCGTCTGTCTCAAAAAACAAATTAGCCTGATCCAGGTACTGGTCGGGCCGGATCGTTTTTTGATTTTTTGCATACTTTTTTCGCAATCTGTAATCGGCAATGCAAAGTAATGCCACAGTCCTTTCATCTTGTTTAAAACATGGGCTGGACCATCCAAAACCCCGCTGTAGGCCTCAAACAACGCTGCATGGAATTTTTTCATCGGTTGGAGTTTGTCCCGGATGTCATCTTTGCCCGTTTTTATGATAAGGGGCAGTAATGGATTGGCCAGACACCAGCGTCCGATCATCCACCGGTTTACCCCATTAAAGCGTCGAGACAGCATTTTGAAAATTTCAGATAATTGGCAAGGACGATTAAATCCCGCGCTGTTTTGCTCAGAATCTGTGGAACGACCGGCAGTCGGGTATTGTTTTCGGGCAATACATCTTTGACGTAGGTTTTCTTGATCTTATTATCTCTTTTACTGGCAATAATGGGCGCAACAGCCAGGTCAAAACCGCCAAAATGGTCTGCAAACGAGTTCCGGAACAGGTGGTCTGTAAATCCCCTCATAGGGGCCATGTAAAAACGGGGTTGTCGCATTGCTGTAATCGTTATTTTTCAAGGCGGAGTTTTTAGCGTCCGGTTGTAAATGCTCCGTTAGGGTTAACTTAAACTGCGGATAAATGCCAGTATAATTTAACCTGATTCAAAGTTAGAGAGGCTGCAACAATATAGATGAATGTCGTGTTAAGGCTTGATCGGAGAGTATTAATAACGTATTAATAGCCAAAAAGACGATAAGGAGATATTATATGGGCTGGTTCGGGAAAATTACTTTTGGAACATTGGGGCTGTTTTTGGGTGGACCGCTGGGCGCTATTGCCGGTGCCGCATTGGGGCATCATCTGGTAGACAAAAGAATCGATGGTGCCGGCCGGGCTATCGACTCATCCCAGGGACCCCGGCTGGGACAGGCGGAGCAGACCCAGGCCACCTATTTCATCAGTTTGTTTTCAATTCTGGGCAAACTCTCAAAAATCGATGGTGTGGTAACCCGGGAAGAGATTGCCGTTGTCGATGGTTTTATCAACGGCTTGCCGATGGCGGGCAGAGAAAAACAGTTTGCCCGCCAGATTTTCAACGAGGCGAAGGATTCCCAGTATTCGATAGAGGATTTTGCAATTCAATTGTACCAGGCTGTTGGGGCACAGCCGGCGTTGCTTTTATCCTTTTTAGACCTGCTTTTCCAGATCGCTGCGGCTGACGGCAAATTCCACCCGGCCGAGGAAACCGCCCTTAAAAAAATAACAGATATTTTTAGGGTCAGCAACCAACAATTTGAAGATATAAAAGCGGTCTACTTCACGGATTTTGGTAAATATTACAAAATATTAAACTGCACACCCGAATCTTCCAAGGAGGAAATCAAATCCAATTACAAGAAACTTGTCAAAGATTTTCATCCCGATACGATTATCTCCAAAGGACTGCCGGAAGAGTTTATCGATTTCGCCTCGAAGCGATTTCAAGAGATTCATGAAAGCTATGACAAAATCAGGAAGGAACGTAACTTTTAATTTTTTCGGCCATCACTATCACGATTATATTCTTTTTCAATCTGCTCTTTTCTGCGAATAATCTGATACTGGATAAATGTTTTTTGAATATTTTTCTGAACCCTATCAGCAAGGGCAAGCCTCTCCTGGTTCGTCATGCGGCACCTCCGAGCTATACACAACCATGACAATACAAAGCTTGTGCCAGAAGAGGCATTCGACAATTATTATAATTTATTTCATTTAGTTATGCGACTATGCGATTTAAAAACGGTATAGCGATGTGAAACAAAAGGCTGAAAAATATGGGATTAAATTCCTAGTATAGTTAATGGATTCCATAATTAAGAATCCGGGCCGAAATTTGAGTTGCCAATATTAATACAATATCGATTTGGCTATGAAGGGATATTACCTGCCGGCCTCGCGGGCAGCAATGGGTCGCAGCAAAATCATCAGCACAAAACCGATCAGCGTCAGCACGGAAAGCACGAGAAAAACCATCCGGTAGCTTCCGGTTACATCGAAGGTCCAGCCGGCCATCAGCGGACCGACCGCACCGCCCAGTGTTCCGCTGAACAGTATGACCCCGAACAACAATCCGTGCGAGCCGGTGCCGAATAACTCCGCCACCATGGGTGATACCACGGTGAAAAACCCGCCGTGGGCAAAACCGTAAACCACGGCAAAAAGAAACAGCATCCAGACGTTTGTGGCTAACTGCAACCAGACAAAACTGCAAAACAGCACAATTAAACAGATGATCAACGCGCGCCTGCCACCGATCCGGTCATTGGCGGCACCCATCACAATACGGCCCAGGATGCTCACGCCGCCGATCGCCGACAGCACACCGGCGGCATATGCCGGAGCCAGACCAAAATCCCGGGCGTATGGCACGATATGCACGACGACTGTCAATAAACAGCATAAGACGACAAACTGGGCAATGCAGATGATCCAGAATTGTTTCATCCGGGCGGCTTCTTTCATGGAAAACCCCGGCTCCTCGACCGCTGCCGCCTGGCCGTCAGCCATATCGCCGTCGTCGTCGGGCAGCAGCCCCATGCCCCGAGGATCTCGTCGCATCACCTGTGCTGCGGCCACAAGCGAAGCCAGGATTACTGTGCCGATAATTAAGTTGGAATTACGCCAACCGAAAATGGACAGCAGCAAAGTGGCAATCATCGGCCCCAGAAGCTGACCGAAGCCTGTGCCGACTTTGACGATACCGGACATCACGCCGCGTCGTTTTACAAACCAGCGCGCCACGGTAGACAGCGTGATGACATCATGCGTGCTGAAACCGATTCCAGCCAGCCCACCGTACATAAGGTATAGCTGCCATGGGGATTGCATGCGAGACATGAGCATGTAGCCAAGCCCTAAAAAGCCGGCGGAAGCCACAATAAGCACCCGCGGGCCAATCCGGTCATTGAGCCGGCCGGCAAGGATTCCAACCGCACCCATAATGATAAATGCCAGGGACGAGGCACCCGCTATGGTTGTCCGCGACCAGCCGAATTCAGCCTGAAGCTCCTTGAAAAAAACGCCGTAGGCGAACATCGCCCCAATACATAAGGCCTGGATCGTGAAACCCGCCGCTACAATATTGTAACCATAATAATAGCGTGCTTTCACGCAATCATTCCCTTCTGTTGCATTTCCAACAACACCATATAAATTGAGGCTTCGTTGAAGGGAATTCGTTGGACCATCCGGGCGATGGTGACCTCCTGTTGAAGGCATTCGTAGACCTGGCGCACCAAAGCCATGGTGTCCGGATCTTGCCAGGTCAGTGTTTTCATGTTGAGCTTAAAATGGCGTTGATCATCGGGGAATTCGGTCTTCAAATCATGCAACTCGTCCTGTAAATGGACGCACTCCATCAGCAGCCCCGTAGTGGACACCATGATCTCTTCTTCGTCTGTGAAGTCGGCCGGCAGTGGGCCGCCCCGGAAAATAAACGACGCCTGGAGCGGCGATAGAAAAAGCTGGTACACGGCCTGTCTACCTTTTAAAGTTCCCAGGTTGGCATACCGGATGCGACCCAGGTCGAAGTACATTGCAGCAAATACATTGCCTGAGAAATTGCGTATCGTAAGGGTGCCCGATCGGCCGGACCCGGCCAGGGCCTGAATCACCGTTGCAAGGTCGAAATATTGCAGATCTCCGGACAGTTGCTGATAGCGGGCGGCCACGCGCTGCTTGCGCAGTCGATCCTCCAGGCGCCCGGACATGACACTCAGCAGGCAGGTGGCAAACTCCGGGATCTCTTGCATTAACGCCTCGAAAGCCGGTTTCGACAGTTTGTAGACCTCTGCCATTTGCGGAACCCGAGCCAGCGACCCGCGGGGCGAGCCCGTGGTGATGGCCATTTCTCCGATAGAGTCGCCCTCTCCCAGGTAAGCCACAGCAGAAGGCGCCTCGCCTTCGCCCCGGGCCCGGCAGATTTCAATCACTCCTGATTTTACGACATAAAGGGCATCTGCCGGATCCCCCAGCTGAAACAAAATGCCGCCCGGCGTAGGATAGGATTCAACGGTACCCCGTTCGAGAATAATCCTGAGGTGGGGTGCTGCCAGGGCTTCGAAGATTTCGGCCAGCTTCAGAAAGCGAATGCTGTCGTCCGGTTGTTGATCTTTGATTGGTGCCATGTCACTGCCTTTCCCGCAGGCGCATTTAGCGGACTGTTGGTTTCCTCATGCTGAAGAAGATTTAGTAATATATATTCAGGCACTGATGGTAGCTTTTCAGGGAGTCAAAATAGCCCTGATTTTTTTAGACAACTCATCCAGACGAAAGGGTTTTTGAATAAATCGGTCGCAACCGCGATTTAATATCTCAGTTGCCTGACCATCTATGCTGTACCCACTGGAAAGAAGAACTTTCACATTCGAATCAATTGCTTAAAGTCTGAACGTATATGCAATGCAAATTGCGCTCAAATATGGATTTGTATTTTTCCTGAACACACTGCAGATCATCCCCATACCCTTCAGAGTCAAATCTCTGCTCCTTTGAACCCTTATTGCGTCGCTTGGAAATCATAGACGCTCCCCTTGATCACAGCTCTTTTTACTTTTGATTTCACTTTACTTAAACGAAAACGATGCTTCGCACACCGAGCGGATGTTTTAGGAATTTTTATTGGACCATTGGGTGGTGGGTATTTTACAAAATAATTTTGACTAAGCTTTGTCTTTATCCTTATTATTATTAAAGATTATTCAATTCGTCAATCTAATGATAAAAAAATTTTAGGCCGGATTGAGGGTCAACGTCGATTGGTAATGCAACCGCTGATGCAGTTTTGCTCAGGTTTGGTTATTTTGGGTTCGCTCATGTTAGACCTCCTTCACGAATCAGGCTGAGCAAAATGAACCAAGCAAGACCGACAGCGGTCCTGCTTGGTTTACCCGGGTCAGGATCGGCCCTTTATTTTTTGCTGACTGCGCGGGAATGGGCAATGGCCGTTTCAATTTTTCTGGATTCGGCAATTTTTTCTGCCATTTGGATGGAGATATTTTTCAGACACTGTTCCATGCCGCTGCTGATTGCGATTGCACCGCCGCTGCAGGTCCCGCCGGCTTTTGAAAACTCCTTTTTCGTGTATCCAACAACAGAGCGCCAGACCGGATTCAGGTTCGCGTCATAGAATGTGAGCTTGATATTCATTTCAACCCATGACTCGGCAGTACCGCTCCAAAGGCCATCATTGAATTTCACATCGACATCAAAATCCAACAGTTCCGCAGCCAATATTCCATCATACCCGTGGTCCTGCGGAACTGAATTCACCGCTGTGCAATTTTTAAAAACACCTTGGGCAGTTTTAATCAGGCTGGCTTTAATGCTTTGACCGGCTTCGACCGGAAACTTTACGGTGCTGCAATTGCGGCTCCTTGGCTTCACGACTTGATTTAAGTCGGCCAGATCCGGGTGAACAAAAATGGCAATATTGCCATCTACTTTGTGATCAATGAGTTGGTAAGCAACCGGTGAAACCGTGGGTTTGACCGTCACCTCGTGCGAACAACCCAAAAAGGCCAGGCATATTAAAAGAATGGCTAATTTCCTCATAGGACCTCCTGGTGCTTCAGTTTTATCTTATAAGATGTTAACTGAAGGGAATCGAATTTTTGATTTGTCATGATACATAATATTCATCGGCAAAATGGAAAAAAACTTAATAAAATTGAAAGCTAAATCTTGCCAACCGGAATCCACACCGGCAAATGGATTGACAACCAATTTATGGTGATCATTTTTGGGATATCAATGGTGGGATTTTTTACATGGATCAATTTTTCGCCGTTTTCATCAAGCTGCGCTCTCCGGATCAATTCTCCCATCTGGAGCGGCAATTTAGAAAAAAGTATGGGGCGCCCAAAACCACACGCAATACTGCGGCCCGGCTGACGGTGCATCGCTGGAAAGACGCTGATACATTGATATGGATTAATACCTGAATATTGCACGAGCCCTCCAGCGAAAAAGGGGGGCTTTCAAATTCTTAATAATTTTAATGCAAGATTCCGGTGATAATTCGAACGGATTACCGGAGTGACATATGCTGTTGCTGATACTCGGGATGGTTATTTTTATAGCGGTTCACCTGATCCCGACATTCGTGGATCTCAGACAGAAACTGATTGCGTGGAAGGGTGAAGCTTTTTACAAGGGCGGATATTCCTGTGCGGCTTTCGTCGGTTTAATCCTGATCATCATCGGCAAAGGCAGGGCTGCACATGTGCCGCTCTGGGATCCGCCCGGTTGGGCATATCATGTCACGCAATTTACAATGCTGATCGCATTGATTTTGTTGCCGGCGGCCTACATGCCCACCAATCTGAAGCGTTTCATGCGACACCCCTTCTTAACGGGCCTGGCGTTATGGGCGCTGTCGCATATGGCGGTTAACGGTGATTTGGCATCGCTTGTTCTATTTGGCGGCTTGGGGGTCTTCGCATTGTTTGACATATGGTCTTCGAACCGGCGTGGCGCCGAAATAGCCGGGGGAAAATTCCCGATTTACCGTGATATCGTTGTGGTTGTAATTGGGGTAATGGGTTACAGTGTTATATTATACCTGCATCCATATCTTTTTGGTGCTTCAGCCATCCCATAAAAGGGGTGCAGTTGCCTATTTCCCATTTATTATTGCCTAAGCAGCATACGGGATTTAACTATAAAAAATATGCGAAGCATAAAATAAATATGCCGCCGAAGGCGGATTATTTAACAGCTGCCCGAAGAACAATCACAGCCCGAACCGCAGCCGCAGCCGGCATGGGACTGCGTCGGCGTACTGCTGATGCCCACCACTTCAATTTCAAATGTAAGCGATTCACCGGCCAGTGGATGGTTAAGGTCCACGGACAGTTTTTCGTCATCGAGGTGAGTAATCTGGGCCGGCATTTGACGCCCTTCAGGAGTTTGAAGCGCGATTGTCATTCCCACCGCCGGTTCCATCTCCGGGGGAAAATCGGCCCTGGCAAAGTCGCGGGTGTGGCTATCATCTCTTTGCCCGTAAGCGTCTTCCGGGCTCAGGGTAAACTTCTTTTTATCGCTTAACGACAGTCCCATCAGTTCCCTCTCAAAGCCCTCTATCAATTGCCCAACGCCCATTTGCACTTCAAGGGGTTGGCCCCCTTGACTGGAATCGAAAACTTCACCGTTTTGCAGCGTTCCCGTGTAGTCCACGCTGATGTATAAACCATTTTCAACTTTTTCCACAACTGACTCCTTTGATTTGAATTCATAAACAGGTAAAATAGGTATAAATCCAGCCAAGTCAAGATACGAGTTTTTCCAATTCCAGGTCATATTGATCAATCGTATTCTCCCAGGCAAACCCGCCCATCTCCTTCGACAGGGCCCTGCGAAGATTCAGGTAATCCGAATAATTTATAATCCGGTCCAGCAGCTTTGCTACCAGATCCTGATAGCTGCGGTATAGAACAGCAGGATGATATCGGGCGGGAATGATTTCCGGATAGGCCAGCCTTGCCGGTAAGAGAGGGATACAGCCGTAGCGGATTGCTTCAACCACAGAGATGCCGAAGTTTTCCTGCTGGGCGGTGCTGATGACAATCGATCCCTGGGCAAGCCAGTTGATGTATTGTCGACGTGATTCCACATAGCCATATTGAACGATTCGTACACCATATCGCTCACGCGCACCAATAAACGCCTTGGGAACCGTTTGGCAGTTTTCTCCGAGTAGCGCCAGGCGAAACTCGGCCCCGGCATCCAAAACTGCGTCCAGAGCCTGAAAAAATTCAGCCGGGTTTTTATCAAACTCCCAGCGATGATTCCAGATAATCAGCGGTGGAAGTTCCCGGGAGAAATCATCCGCAACCCGTTCTTTGGCCGGAAAGCGACACCCGGGATACAGGATATCCACCCTGGAACGGATGCCATCCACAACCCACCCGGGTCGATATTCGGGCATCATTTTTATGAGATTCGGCAGCGCTTTAAAAAAAGTATCGCGGTGGGTTTGGGAATTAAAGATAACCCGATCAGCTGCAAGTGCTGTGGTAATATCCGTAAAACCAAACTGATAGTCCATGCGCTCGCCCGGTGCCAGGGGGTAGGTGAACTGGTTTTCATGGAAATAAACCAGGGCCGGAGGACAGACGCCTTTAGAGAGCGCTTTAAAGTCCGCAAGGCTCATCAGGTCGGTGGTAATCAGGCCGTGGTAATTTTCGAGGGAAGGGGCCTTTTTAACAAAATGGAGTGCGGCTCCCCGCATGCGCCACTTCCAGAAACGGGCGGGCAGGGTCACGAGATCAATGCAGTGCCGCGAATGGGAAATCAATCCTTCGGCGAATTCGCGGTGCGATCCTCCAAAGAAAGGCTCCAGAAACAAAAATTTTAATTCGGTCGTCACTTTAGATCATACACAAATCTTCAATTTTTCATCGACAATAGTCAATCTTTGGGGACCGCTGGTTTCGCTTTCAGTGCTTTTAACTGACTCCACAGGGCTTCGTATTCATCTTCCAATTCGAAAAGCTCCGTCATGATCTGCGGTTTCACCGAATGGGCCGGAAGCCGCTTTTCGGTCTCCCGGATTTTAATTTCAAGCTTTGCCAGTTTTTTCTCAAGTGCCTGTATCTGATCCATCATATTGTCTCCGCAAATTAATCCGCTCAGGAAAATAGCACTTACAGGATTGCAGATGGCTGTTTGCAGCTGAAGAAACTTGTTAGATCCTGCCGCTGCATAACCCTGCACCAGGATGCAAGTTAAACATATAATGAATTAGAAATCCATGATCTATGTCAAAAAATGTTGCTATGGCGCTTGCCATATTCTGAAAGAATAGTTAATTTTTCACTGATATCAAAAGCGTAAGCTTTATTTCTGCCTGCATAAAAAAATATCTATCGACCAAACAAAAAAATAAAACCAGGAGGATATTATGCCAATCCAAGAAGGCAAGGCCGCACCGGCATTTGCTCTGCCCGACGCCAATGGAAAAAATGTCGCTCTAAAAGATTTCAAAGGCAAAAACGTCATCGTCTACTTTTATCCCAAAGACGACACTCCCGGGTGAACCAAAGAGGCCGAGGGATTCCGTGACATGTATGGCGAATTCCAAAAACTCGACACAGTGATACTGGGAATTTCCCCAGACAGTGAAGCATCTCATCAGAAATTTATCGATCAAATCGAAATTCCTTTTCCATTGCTGTGCGATCCGGAGAAAAAACTGATGGCCCAATACGATGCATTCGGGGAAAGGAACATGTACGGCAAAGTCACCATGGGCGTGATCCGCTCCACCGTGTGGGTGGGTCCCGACGGTAAAGTTAAAAAGCACTGGCGCAACGTGGCCAAGGCGGCGGATCATCCGGCCAAAGTGCTTGAAGCCTTACAAGCTGCAACGGACTAGCTAAGACGCCGGCAAAAATTTGAAATTATAGAATATTTATATTTAAATATGCCTTAAAGCGCTATTTCCGAGGCCAACGGTATCCCATTGCCGGTTTGCTAAACCCCATTTCTCACTGAGAGAGATGGGGTTTTTCTTTATTATAATTAATCCGCCAATGCTTCGTATCTAACAAGTTTTTTCAGTTTCAAAGAACAAACTACAACCCTGTATGTTCTATTTTTCAGGGCGGATTAATTGGGAAAATTGGAAATGTTTTTCAGCTAATCCAGCAATATCATAAACAATATCCCTTAAGTTTTTGGCTGCAAATGCCGATGATGAATAATTAGATGGGCCAGAAAAAATATTCAAAACCAATCGGCTCAAAAAAAAATGGAAAAACTTATAGCATATTGAAATTTATTATAAAATCGTTCAAAACGATTTGATCAAAAATTGAGTTTGTCGCTGTAATGTTTTCGGGCCTGAGCACCGGGGATCTTTGCATCCGGATTTCAGCCTGTATTTTAACAGAAGATTTTACATTACCAAGAGTAATATCATGCCGCAATTAACAATAAAATCGAAAGATAAGACCCTAGGAGATTATCAGCTTCAAAAGGGCATCTCTTTGACAATTGGCCGGCGCAAGAAGAATCATGTGATGATAAACGATATGGCCGTTTCAGGACATCATGCTAAAATAGACTCCGTGGATGACGGCTTTGTGTTGATAGATCTGCAGAGCAAAAACGGTTCATTTGTCAATGAGCAACTCATAAACTCACACTGGCTCAAACATGGTGACATAATCAACATCGGAGAGCATTCTCTTATTTTCAACTATTCCAAACTGGAAAATATGCCCGATGAGGATACGGAGGATTTAGAAAGAACCCTGATATTGGATACGAACCAGTATCGCAGCCGGATAAGAAAAAGCAATCCGACCAAAAGCATAATTAATGTTGCGGGTTTCTGGGACAAGCGGCGCAACCGCAACCAAAATAAAGAGAAGAAACCCGACTTCCCCATGGGCCCCACCAACATTAAAAAAGAACTCTAGGGTACATTGACCTACCTGGCCGGCGGCAAGGGAGAGGTCAATCTTGCCCGAACATATACCACCATCGGCAAGCATCCGACATCTGATATTGTCGTCAAAGGTCTGTTTATGGGACAAACGGCGGTCACCATCCGCAAATTGCCGGATGGTTTCCACTTGTGCTATGTTGCTGGAATAACCAAGCCCAAGGTCAATGAAAAAATTATTAAACAATCGATCGCCCTCAATAATGAGGATATCATTTCAATCGGTTCGACGAAACTGCAATTTATGAACGAAAACTCATCGAGAGGATTAAACTGACCTCAGTTTTTGCTACAGATGCCGCTGAACAAAGATGTCGCAAGGTGGGAGTAACATTTTGAAATTTGCACATGATCTATTACCTATCATTATTTATTTCGTTATATTGGCATGTTACATTTTAATATTACATTTATTGCGAACCTTCTACAGATTTAAAAAACGACCCTCGACTTTGGCAGAGAATATTTTAAGGGCTCCGGGCCAATCATTGGTTAATAAGCTTGACGGTCTCAGTGAAGATATCGTTCTCAATGTCACGCTGCTGATTACCATCCCCTTGGTCTATTACTCGGGTTACGTAACTTATCTATACTTTTACCAACCTGAATTTGATCCCTTCGTTGTCCAAATATTGGCGGGCATCGGTGCCGTCATTGCCATTTTTTACCTGATGAAAACTTTAAAGTTACTAAAAAAACGACAAATTGTTCGGTTAGGATACGAAGGCGATATAACAGTCGGCCAGGAATTGAATCAGCTCATGTTGGAAGGCAACTATGTTTACCACGATTTCCCGGCCGACGAATTCAACATTGGCCACATTGTTGTGGGGCGTTCGGGGATATTTGTTGTTGAAACTAAAGCGCGATCAAAACCCACGCCCCGTAGTCGCCGGCATGCCGCCACCGTCGAGTATAACGGTAAAATGCTTAATTTTCCTGACGGTGATGATTACCAAATCATTGAGCAGGCGGAGCGGCAGGCCTCCTGGCTGTCAAATTGGATCAGCAGCACCATCGGAGAACAGGTCGCAGCCCGGGCTATCGTCGCCCTGCCGGGCTGGTTTGTCAAAAGAACTTCGGCAGACGGTATATCCGTTGTTAACCCGAAACAATTTCCTTCCCTTTTCAAACACATCAAGCCCAGGACGCTAACTGATGAAATGATCAGCCGCATGGTGCATCAGATCGAGCATAAATGCCGAAATGTTGCACCGGACTCAAAGGAATATGATGGTGCGCAGCCAGTGCTGTAAGACCCCGTCGCTAAAATCTCGCCCGGGTTGATTCGCTCCACAAATATCTGCGGTTATTGAAAAAAATTTGAACAGGTATCAGCATGCCGGACAAAGGTCAATATAAACTCGTTTTTGACGGTCGGATTCTTGCAGGGCATAACCTCGATGATGTCAAAAAGCGGCTGGCCAGACTGCTAAAATCAGATAGTAAAAAGATCGAACAGCTTTTGGCCGAAGCGCCGCTTACCATTAAAAACAATATTGATTACCCGACCGCCAGCAAATATAAAGAAACCTTGCGTGCTGCCGGTGTTTCCTGTCAAATAGAACGCATTGAAAATAATGACGTTGAAGTATCGCCCCCGCCCCGGACTCCGGCAGATCGATCCCCAGAAGCAGGGAATGCACCAATGGCCGGCACCAATGTTAATGCAGCGGTCTCCCGTGTCAGGCTTCGCCCCGGCCGAATATGGTATGTGATCGCAGTTTTATTGATAGGGGTTCCGATTATTTTTGGCGGGATCAAGATGCCGCTCACGCTTTTCTCATATTTAGCTGCGGGGATAGAATTCACCGCACCCGGCGCAGCTGAATTTACCATCAACCAGCCCGGCAAATATGTTATCTGGTACACCACCTTTGACGGGCACTCGCATCGCAGAGACATCCCGCAAGATATCAAAATAGTTGTATATAACCAAAATACTGAGCGGTACCTCGAAGTAGGCCTTCCGGGCTGGGAAAGCACGGAAACGGTGTTAGATGTCGAACGGCAGTCAATTGCCGAAGTTTTTTTTGACCAGGCGGGAGTTTATGCAATTGAAGTTAACGGTGATTTTCCCGAAACGGATCTGATCTTGCGGCGATCTTTGAGTTCGGGATTTTTTAAGAATTTCGTCATTCCTATTCTGATGTTCCTAACGGGCTCCCTTGTCGGCCTCACCATGGCAATTGTTGTGTATATCAAGCGTTCGAATGCGGAATCCTGTATGAGTCCGGCAGCAATGACTCAAAAAGAAGAGCGCCAATGGGCCATGTTCAGCCATTTGGGCACATTTTCGGCCTGCCTGATACCCTTTGGCAACATCATCGTGCCGCTGGTCATCTGGCAGGTAAAGAAAGGGGAGTCTTCCTTTACCGTTGAGCACAGCAAAGAATCCTTAAACTTTCAGATATCTTTAATGATCTATTATATTGCAGCGACCTTGTTGATACTGGTTATCATCGGATTTATTTTATTCATCGGATTATTCATTTTCAACATCATAATTGTGATCATTGCCGGGTTAAAAGCAAATGAAGGCCAATACTATAAATACCCGATGACGATTCGATTCATCAAATGAGGCGGTTTGCTTCGATGAAGGCAAAATTTCGATCACCCGAATTGCGCTGGGGACCACCAAAATAGCGGATTAATTAGGCCTTTTAAAAAAACGGGTTTTCAGGTATTCTTTTAATGATTCTCGCCGGATCCCGCCACGGCGCAAATTGGCAACCGGCTGCAGGTTCAAAGTGCGAAACATCGGCCTGCTTTAGCGCGATTCCACCGGCTGCGGAATAATCAAGCCCAAGGCGGACAAACTCAGGCCATCCCGGACCCTGCTCGGAATAGAAATTGCCGCGATAACTGAAAATATAGAGACTGCCTGAAACCATGTCACCACCGCAAAATTCCAAGTCCACACCCACCGGACAGGAGCTGAGCAAATTGGCCGGTCGCCTGGCGGCTGAACAAACGACCATGACACTGGCGACCGCCAGCAAAGACATGGCCTGGGCCGCACCGGTATATTATGTATTTTACAAGTCCGCATTTTATTTTTTATCCGATCCCAAATCGCGACATATTGATGAAGCGCTGCAGAGCGGCCAATCATCATCGGCTGTTCATGCTGTGGCTTCAACGTGGAAAGAAATAAGAGGACTCCAGATGACCGGCGCCATCGAGCCGGTCGCAGGCGGCCTCGAAGCACTTCAAGCACTGAAAGAATATCTGAAAAAATTTCCTTTTACGAAGGAATTTTTCGGCAAAAACACGGCCCTGGATTTAAACAGCTTCGGGGAGCGCTTTGGTGTTAGACTATACAAATTCATTCCCGCCCTGGTTTACTACTTGGACAATCAGATTCGCTTTGCATTTAGAGAGGTGGTCAAGCTTTGATCACTTTCTGTCTGAACTTTTACCCCACCAAAAAAAGGGGTGGTCCAAATGAACCACCCCAATATGGAGTTTAGTAGAAAAATTAACCAGGTTGACATTTACCCTTGCCGGTTAATATGGCTCCCGCGTTGCCGTTTGCATGAATAATCACGTACACCCGAGAACCATCAAACTGTCACCGCAAACTCTCTTTTAAAGTATAACCGTTGGAGGCTTTAGGCCGTCACGTGGTTTATATTTTTTGTTAGATTGGGCGACCAGTTAAATTTGATCTAAAGTAGCTGCAAAGAGCATTCCAAAAAACGGAACTACTTTAAAAAAGTCGAATTAGTCAAAATCTTAACGGTTTATGACTCTAATCAAAAGTGATATTAAAGTAAAAAAGACAATTATGCTTTGCATTTTGCCAATTGCAATTGCGATATGCAAATTCTATTGATAGACTGCATTTTACGTTTGTGGTATATTGCCTGGCTCCATCACATCCCTTAACTGCGAAAAAAAAATGAAAACAAACCGTAACGTATTAATCTATTTGATACTATTTGCCATAATCGATACTGTCATACCGGTTCCAATTACAGCCATAATATTGATTTATGTGCTGCTGGAAAAACCGGATTGGTTTAAAAAGCTGGTAGGACAGATATATCAGACTTAAATTTGCCCGCAGGGATAGGTCTTTTTGTCCATAAGGAAAAAACCATGGGAGATTTGTCCGTTTTGCAGCAGGGCCGGGACGGTAAACTATCCGTAATGTTTCAATCCAGCCCTGATTGATTGCTAACAAACCGGCATAATTATTCATATTGGAGTGGTTAGATTCCATGGCAACGGATAACCGCAAAGGACAACTAAATGTACCGAACACAGCTTCAGTGGCAGCCGATCGCCCTGCTATTACTCATTACCATGATTTGGGGCAGCAACATGGCTTTTGTTAAAATTGCCTCACGCGAAATGGCGCCTATTTTTATGGCCGGCCTGCGTTCAGTTGTCGCCAGTTTGTGTCTGTATGTCTGGATGAGAGCTCGCCGAATTAGGGTTTTTCCCTCTGCGGTGGTTGTGGGGCACGGTATTGTGGCTGGAATTCTTTTCGGTTCCGAGTTCGGTCTAATTTTCGTCGGTCTGGAATACACACTCGCCTCCCGCGGATATGTGCTTCTTTATATCGCCCCATTTTTTGCCGCTTTAGGGGCGCACTTTTTTCTCGTTGATGATCGTTTAAATGTTTGGAAAGCAGTCGGTTTGCTATCGGCTTTCTGCGGGGTGGTGGTATTATTTATAAAAGATGTCGGCTCCTTTTCCTTCGAGGCATTGCCGGGCGACATATTATTTCTCATCGCCGGTGCCGCGTGGGGCGCAACGACCGTTTACATCAAAAAATACCTGGTCCGGCATACGGAACCGTTGCAGATCCTCTTTTACCAGTTGTTTTTTTCAGCGCCGTTTTTGCTGATCATCAGCATTGTACTGGAAGACGCCATTATGTGGGGTGTCTCTTTTACCCTGGTTTTTTCGCTGTTCTACCAGTGCATTATTGTCGCCTTTCTCAGCTATCTGGTTTGGTTTGTGCTGGTTTCACGTTACCCGGTCAGTTTAATGCACGCCTTTTCCTTTTTTACACCCGTTTTTGGGGTGCTTTTCAGCGGCATATTAATCCTGGGGGAGACGATTAGTCCCTACCTGGTTATGGCCCTTATTCTGGTGAGTATGGGTATGGTCCTGGTCAACATGCAACCGAAATCATCGCACTAGCAAGCAGCCTCGAACGCAGCCTTCAACAGCGCCTCCCAAAATCACTCCGGCATTATCCATTATTTTGCTCATTTCTGAAAAAGAAAGAAATTTCTGCCCCCTTGAGAATCAAGAGATCTCAACACCCAACTGCTGCATGAATGCTACCAGTTCAGGCAATCCGATATGCAAGATTGACAAAAAAACCGGCCTGCCGTATACCCGTCTCAAAAGGAGGTTGGAAAATGCTGGAATCTTTAAAACATTTTTTTAACAAATCGAAAGTTGAAATTTCGATAAATGAAAAACAGGTTACAGAGCACGATGTACGCGTTGCGACCTGTGCCCTCTTTGTAGAAATGGCGCGCATCGATGAAAAATTTAGCCAGGCAGAAGTGGACACTATTCTTGCTATTTTGAGGGAAAAATACGGCTTATCCCCGGAACATGCCGACGCGCTGCTGGCCGAGGCCGATAAGGAACTGGAAGCAAGCGTCGACCTCTGGCAGTTCGCCCGACTGATCAATGAGAATTATTCAGTCGCTGAAAAGATCGAGATCATCGAGACCCTGTGGCAGATGGTCTATGTCGACGGGAAAATGGACCAGTACGAACACTACCTGATGAGCAAGCTCAAAAATTTGCTGCGCCTGTCGCACGACCAGCTGATTAACGCCAAACTCAAAGTCCTGCATTCGAGCTGACCGTTATCATTATTGGGCGATTTTCTCGAGATTCTGCCCCGGCCGGGTATTTGTCCGGATAGACAAGGGATTTCGCCGGAAACCGCTCAGTCCGGGTTTTAGCACTGCCGCTGTGCCAAGCGTAATATGGCGTTTACCGCAATGTTGCAGCGCTAAGGTTTACAGGCTGTTTCGTACCAATGCCGCACCGGCCGCAAGACTGTTTAACTTGCCAAGCGCGATTTCATAGGGGATCGGCGTCATGCCACAGTTTGTGCAGGGGTATAATCTTTCTGGATCCACATACCGCATGGCCGCACGAATGGTAGCCGCCACTTCCTCCGGCGTTTCCACTCTATCCGGCGTCACCGCCACCGCGCCGACCATCACTTCTTTGTCCTTCAAAAGGCCCATGAGTGAAAGCGGTACCCGGGATTCGGCGCACTCAAGGGATATCTGGTCGATACGACTGGTGTTCAAAGCCGGAAAAATTTCTTCGTACTGCCGCCACTCGTCGCCCAAGGTATCTTTCCAGCGCAAATTTTCCTCGATGCCGTAACCGTAGCATATATGCACGGCGGTTGTGCAGGCCAAACCCTCGACCGCACGATCTAAGGCAGCGATACCCCAGCTTTTGACATCATCCATGAAAACATTGAAAGCTGGCTCATCGAACTGGACCACGTCCACCCCGGCAGCGGCCAGTTCGCGGACTTCCTCGTTTAATATCCCGGCAAATGCCAAGGCCATATCCGGGCGGCTTTCGAAATAATCGTCAGCAATGGTGTCGCATATTGTCATGGGCCCGGGCAGGGTGAACTTCAGCTTGCGGGTGGTCCGGGCCCGCATAAAGCGAACTTCATCCAGATGCACGGATTGTGGCCGTGAAACCGGACCGGTGACGGTGGGAACCTGAACGGTATAGCGGTTGTCACGAATCCCCATGGCGGTTTTCTTCTCCCAATCGATGCCCTTGATGTGCTCCAAAAATCCGTGCACGAAGTGAATGCGAAACTGCTCGCCGTCGGTAACGATATCAATGCCGGCTGCTTCCTGGTGTCTTAGCCACTCGGCGGCGGCGCGCTCCTGGGCTCGTTTAAGCTCCTCGCCCTCAAAACGCCAGGCAGCCCATAGCTTTTCAGGTTCGGCCAGCCATTCCGGCTTGGGCAAGCTGCCCGCAATGGTGGTATCAAGCATACGGATTCTCCTTTGTATATTTCATGTTCCAACAATTTCCGAACTTAAGTTGACTTGCCTTGTAATGTAATCATCTTGACTTTAAAATCTAATTTTTATATTTGGTCAAGTATTAAAATGAAACTGACATCGGATCGTTGCGGGGTTTGTTTTGACAACATGATGCCAATACATGCAGGTGCCGGGAAGGTGAACGTTTTTGATAAAGAATAACTTATAACATCTAATTGAACGTTTTTCTCAATTAGATACGAGAAAGGATAATCTATGCGTATCGTCAGATTTGTTGATGACAAGGGTCAGATTTGTTACGGCCGTAATTATAATAATGAGGCCGTCGATCTGCTGGAGGGGGATTTATTCACGGGCCTAAAAGCAACCGGCGCGTCCTGCGGGGTCAAAAAGCTTCTGGCTCCCGTGGTGCCCCCTGCTGTGTTCGGCATTGGGCTAAATTATCATAAGCATGCCCAGGAAACCGGCATGGAAACTCCCAGGTATCCGGTGCTTTTCATGAAAAATCCGGCTGCGGTAACCAATCCCGCAGATCCAATCCTGTTGCACCCCTCCTGTATGGAGCCGCCGGAGGTGGATTATGAAACTGAGCTGGCCGTGGTCATCGGTAAAGCGGCCAAAGATGTTCCCGCCGCCGAGGCCTTAAATTATGTACTTGGATACACGGCGGCCAACGATGTTTCCGCCCGGCGCTGGCAGGGAAAACGGGGTGCGGGGCAATGGGTGCGGGGCAAGAGTTTTGACACCTTTTGCCCGTTAGGACCCGAGCTGGTGACGGCCGATGAGCTTAAAGATCCTCAGAATCTGCGCCTGACCTGTGTTCTCAACGGTCAGATTATGCAGGATGCCAACACGTCGGATATGATTTTTCCGGTCACCGAACTGATTTCTTATCTTTCAACCGGGGCCACCCTGCTGCCCGGATCAGTGATTCTTACCGGAACGCCCAGCGGTGTGGGATTCACCCGCAAACCACCTGTCTTTCTGATGCCCGGTGATACCGTTGAAGTAACTGTCGAAGGCATAGGGACCTTGCGCAATCCCGTTGAACTTCACAAATAACTCAGAAAAAAATTTACCCGGAATAGCGCTCGGTCAACTCTTTCTCACCGTCAAGTTTTAATTTTTCAAGGGCGGATAACGTGTTATCAGGCAACTGCGAATTCTTATGGGATTCCAGAATCTCTTTTACTTTTTCCTGCACGCGCACAGCCATATCCTTGGATCCTTCCTGTTGCCAGATTCCATATGGTTGCCGGCTCATTAAGGTTGGCATCCAGAGCTCTTGCCGAAAATGGCGAAAGGTGTGCTCTTCCTGAAGGAAGTTTCCGCCGGGGCCGACCTTTTGGATAACATCCCGCGCCAAGGTCTCGGGGGTTACCTCGATCCCCCGAATAAAGCGCTTGGCCATTCCCACGACCTCATTGCCGAGCACCAGCATTTCAGCCGAACAGATCATCCCGCCGTTCATGTAGCCGACATCATGAATTAAATTCAATCCGCCAAGGCCCTGGGCCAGTATAGAAAATGCACTTTCAATGCCGGCCTGGGCATCAAGGAGCTTTGAATCGGTGGCTCCGGCCAGTCCCCAGGAGGGCAGGCCGAAAGATTGGGCAACCTCGGCCTGGGCTGACAGGCCCAGACTCATCTCCGGCGAAGCAATGCTGAGGGTCGTGGTAGCCATATCAAATCCGGAGACATTGGCGCTGAGAAAACACGGCGCACCGGTTCGGCGAAGTTGCACTAAAGTTAAGCTCAATAGACCTTCCGCGATAGCAAGCGCCAGCGCACCGGCCAGCGTGACGGGAGCGGTTGCGCCTAGCTGCTGGGTAGGTCCGGGAATTTGCGGCATAAATAAATCGGCCGCAATAAACATCCGGTCCACCACTTCAGGGGGAAAAACCAGCGGCGTAATCGGCTCCGGGTAGGCGATTAAAAAGGGATATGCTCTTAATTTGTCGATACCGCCCGCGACCGCGGCCGCCATTTCGTAAACCAACTCAAAACCCCTTTTGGAATAACCGATGAATACCAGGGGCTTGGTCGTATTTTTTACCACGGCCTCGAATTCATGCACATCAGCCGCGAAAGCGGGAACATCCTGACTGGATCCCATGGGCATCACCCAGTCAATGTTCGGCAGGGCATCTGCCACCATCGCTCCGCGTGCGATGTCTTTTACGCGCGTCTCATGAATCTCGCCGGTCAGCGCATCCCTCGTATTGGGGCTAGCGGTTGACGTGCCGTAGTAGCTTTTGCGCCCTTCCACCTCCAGGGCGCGATTTTTATTTCTATCAAAGATCGTTATGCCTTTCGGGGCGGACTGAATGCATTCCTGAACTACATACTCGGGAATCTTCACCACATCATCCTTAACAATGGCTCCGGCTTTTTTGAGCATTTGGCGCGCTTCTTTATGCAGGATTTTAGCACCGGTCTTTTGCAGGATGTCAAACGCTGCGCGTTTAATCTCCCAGATTTGATCATCGCTGAGCACTCGAAAAAACACGGACCGGTTCTGATTAAAAGATGACTGGATCATAACGACCTCCTTTCAAGTATACCATTTAGCCTATATGATGTCTAAAACTTGCTTTGACGTTACCGTGCACGCATCATCTCCCCGCTTGACACAGTAGCCGCTTTTGCACTAAAATCCATTATTATTCCCTGTCCTTTAATTCCGAGCCCGCCAGCATAAATGCTTACCTGCGAAAAATGAAAGACATAGATAAAACAAAAAAACAGCTTCTTGATGAAATAGCCGATTTGCGTCAAAAAATCAAAGACTTCGATAATACCTCATCGAATCGTCCTGAAAAAATCCACCCGCTAAAGCATAATGATGAGTTGTATCGCACCCTGGTCGAACAGGCCAGTGAGGCCATCCTGGTGATTCAAAACAATAAAATCCGGTATGCAAATACCCGGGCCTCCGAATTTACAGGTTATTCAAGAAAAGAATTAAGCGACAGGCCCTTGATTGATTTAATCCATCCTGATGATCGCAAGCAGATTACATTCGATGATATCCAAATTCGCGATAAAGCTAAAAAACCAGAGGTTTTCACCTGCAGGATCACCCGTAAAAATGACGACATCAGATGGCTGGAAACGAAACTTCTCAACACGACCGTCATGACCAAACCTGCCATCCTGTGCTTTCTGAATGACGTTACCGAGCGTAAAATTGCCGAGAAGGCATTGCAGCAAAGCGAAGGAAGATATCAGCTGCTTGTCGATCACGCACCTGCTGGTATTTATGAAATAGATTTAACAAATGGTCAGTTTATCAGTTCAAATGATGTGATGTGTCAATATACAGGATATACGAAGGAGGAATTTCTCAATCTGAATTTCACGGACCTTCTCACCCAGGAGAGTCTCGAAAAAAATCTTGCACGGTATCAGAAAATTCAAAATCGTGAAGCCGTCCCGGATATGGCCGAATATGAAATCATCGGCAAAAACCAGCGAAGGCTTTGGATCCTTGTCAATACAAGTATAAAATATGAAAATGATACGCCGGTCAGCGTGACGGTCATAGCCCATGACATCACAAATCGAAAACATCTTGAACAAGAACGAAGCAAAGCTCAAAAGCTGGAATCTCTGGGTGTACTGGCCGGAGGCATTGGCCATGATTTTAATAATCTTCTTTCTGGTATTATGGGGAATATTTCGCTGGCAAAGCTTGAAGCTGAGCGTGGTGAGAACATTATGGAATCCCTGAATGAGGCGTTGCGGGTCGCCGCCAAGGCCAGTGCCCTGACCCGGCAGTTGTTGGTATTTTCAAAAGGCGGAGCCCCGGTTAGAAAAGCTGCCAGCATTGCTGAAGTTTTAAAGGAATCCACTGCTTTTACCCTGCGAGGATCAAAGGTAAGATGTAAATTTAATATCACAGAAAACCTCTGGCCGGTTAAAGTGGACATCGGGCAGTTCAGTCAGGTGATCAACAATCTGGTCATCAATGCGATGCAGTCCATGTCCAGCGGCGGTGAAATCAGGCTGATAGCCGATAATATTACGATCGAAAAAATTTTGGGTTTACCACTGATTCCGGGACGATATGTCGTAATAAAGATCCAGGACCCGGGCGAAGGCATTTCGCAGATAAATATGCCGCAAATATTTGACCCCTATTTTACGACCAAGTCCAAAGGAAGTGGACTCGGACTGACGATGACATATACGACCATCAAGCGACATGACGGACACATTACAGTGGACTCCGAAGTCGGCAGGGGAACAACTTTCACAATATATCTTCCGGCCACAGAAGAGGAGCCCGAAAAAGCTGGTGATCAAGAGGCTCTTCCCGCTGGGGGCGACGGAAGAATCCTCGTAATGGATGATGAAGAAACCCTGAGAAAAGTCGCCGCGCGAATGCTGCTTGAATTGGGCTATGAGGTCCACTGCGTTCCGGATGGAGCCGAGGCCATTAAACAATACAAGCAAGCCCAAGAAAGCGGTCTGACATTTGATGCGGTCATTATGGATTTGACCATACCGGGTGGAATGGGTGGCAAAGAGGCCATCGAAAAATTGTTGGAAATTGATCCACAGGCAAAAGCTGTTGTATCCAGCGGGTATTCCAATGACCCGATAATGTCCAATTTCAAGAAATTCGGCTTTAAAGGCGTTGTTGCCAAGCCTTATAGAATTGAGGAACTCAGCTGGATATTACGCGATGTATTGAACTCAGGCTAGTTGAGAATCCTGGACCAGAATTACAACATGCCGATTTTTGCCGCACCCCATGGCATTCGAAGACTGCATTTTCGACGACACCGGGAATGACCGGCTCCAAAAGATCAAGTTTTCGGCATTAGAAAAAAGACTCCTGCAATTCGGCTCGCTAATGCAGGCGCATGGATCGATGGGCTGATAATTTAAGGATTACCTTTTCCAGCCTGTTTAAACCCTTAATGGTCTGCTCGTGGTGTAAGGGAAAATAAAAAAAATCGATTTTGAATTTTTGGGCGTCGAATTTTTGCAGCGAAGTGATACCCATTTTTTTCAACCCTGCTTCCATAAGCTCTAAAATTCGATGTGCTATCTTGGGATTACAATTTGATATTTCATTTATCGCTTCAATAAAATCATCAGCTGATTCAAAAGACCCCAGGACCTGACGCTGCAAAAAGTAAATCGCAACATGGCGGGCGACGCTATTCTCTTCCAGAATATCAGCCCTTAATGATGATGGCACAGTTTCTATTGGGAAAAAGTGCTTCAAGCTAGCGATAAGAGACCCATAAGTATCTCCACAAACATATGATTTTGGGTGATATAGCAGGCCATTATCTTTTACAAAATCCCTTGCAACAAGAAATGCAGCGGCTATCCAAACAGTTTTTAATAATCCGGAACTGGAATTTTCAGCATGATCGTCAAGTGTGGCAGCCTTGGCTAGTCTGCCTACCTCCAATGCCGGCACATTGAGCAATCGGTTCTGCGCGGCACCTAAATTCAGGTAGGACAAACTCGGCATATTCTCTCTGTTATTAAAAGGGTATAGCGTCATTGATCCGACGAGTGTCCCGGACTTTAATACCAGAACGACAATATCATCGGGGTTGCGGCATGAAACAAAATCACACGCTCGCTTGCGTTCTGTTGTTGAACAATATTCGGCATATAGTTCTTTAGATGCCTCAGCCAATGATTTTAGGCTCGTGAGGGTCCCGCTGGAGAGTAACAGCAATGAGGCTTCGAAAAAATTTGATAAGAAGAGGTTTTTACAGTATCCCACTGCGACCAGCTGTTCCAGGCTGTTTTTTAAATCAGGTGGGATATTATCAAATATCGCAACTAACGCAGTGAATTCACCGGCCTGATATTTTTGCTCAGCCCAGCTGTTTGCCTCCTTGAAATCACAAGGCATAAAAGGAAAGTTTTCAAATCGATCGTTATCTGGAAACTGTTGGCTCCCGACGAAATCGTTCATCGGCCTTGCATCCTCCCCGGTGGCAATACTTTGTGAGGCCAACATGTAAAGATTCTGCTTAAAATCTCATAATGATATCTGCTGTTCCCCGAACCCCCAAGCAGGTTGAGCAACAATTATGCCATGCGGCATTTCTTGCCGATGGCAGCCCCCTTAATTGTATATAGTTCTCCAGTATGCCCCTATCATTCTAATGTTATGGAAAATCACCTCATGGCTATATATCGGTCAATATGAATAAAACTTGACTCTATTCGTCAATAAATTGGCTAAAGCATTTTCGGATGACAATTATCACCGGGAATTAACACTCAAAATGTGCTTTCGAATCCTTGTGTTTTCGTGGTAATTAAAGCCTAAATTTTACCCGAAGCGGAGGTCTTCATTGAATAAGAACTGGTTTGCCCTGTCGGTGATCGGCGGACTCTTGACCAGCGCAGTGATTATTGGAGCCAATGTTACTGCTCAAAACAAAGGTGCTGAAATCATCTTAATAAACGGCGGTAAAATGAGGGATATTCACTTCCCGCACCATCGACACCAAAACGCGCTGGGTGACTGCAACGTCTGCCATAATCTATTTCCTGCCAAAGCGGGAAGCATCGCTGAATTAAAAGAGCAAGGGAAGTTGAAAAAAAAGCAGGTTATGGAAGCGCATTGCATCGCCTGTCACAAGAAAAAAAAGGCTGCCGGAGAGAGAACCGGACCAACATCCTGTGCCAGGTGTCACAGGCGATCAGGATAACTCCCAGGCATGGCAGGGCCGACCACTGTAAAGTGAAGTTCCAATTGTCAACCAGGTTGTCGCTGCAGCGACAATTACATTTTCGGCTACGATTTCTCTAAAACAAACGATTACATTTCTGCCCCCGATCACAGATGTAAACCGGATTGGCATTTACCACGGCAATAACCCGTCACAGCCAGCCATACCTCTCAACCCAAACCATAAATTTTTTTATACATACTAGGCAGTTATGTTTTTAATTTATATTTACTAGAGTGAACTACAACTTGGCATGCTCATTGCGAAGGAAAGCGTCAGGGGATAATCGACATTGACTAGAAAATTTATGTATCATCCGAAGACACCCTTAATCCGGGAGGTGAAAAATGAAGTTAAATGCCCTGAACCGATCCTTTTCAAATATTGTCCAAAAGCAAAAGGAAAGTTGGCATTGGGGAGCAGGCGGCCAGCATTGGCTGAAACAAGACAAGCTTGAGCGGCGGCCGGCTCGGCACACGGCTCTGCTGGAAAACCCAGGCCAGGGTGATGCGCGTCCGAAACTTTGGGTCGAGGACATTAAAGTGTCCGCCGACAAAAATTATATGTATTGCAAGGGATGCGTGCGCAGTCAAGGTTCCAGGTCTAAATCAAACGTGGTTGTCGCGGTGGAATGGCTCGACGAAGATCAAAAGGCAGTGAACACAGACTGGAAGCGAATCGAGATGCATCTCGATGGTAAAACAGTGCCTTTGTTGCCAAATACTTTGCGGCCCTTTATGGTCAAAGCGCCGCTGGACCGGCGTGTAAAATGGGTTAAGGCCTATGCCTTCTCAGGTAATCTATAAAAAGTGCCCTGTCCGCAAATAGTACCAGCCCTAAGTCTGAGAGGCATGCGGCAAGCAGGATAGAATAGACTGCGATGGGCTCAATCAGAACTGCTTGCTTTTTCGACTTCTAATGCCTGTTTCACAGCCTCGTCCTTGGCTTTAGCTTGGCCTTCGTAAGTTGGTACCGAATTTAATTCCAGCCATGGAATAGATACATACCCAAAATAGTTGGCGAAAAATGCGGCAACCAATAGGCAGGCGGCTAATAAAAATATTTTCAGTGCCTGGTGCATTTTTTCTCCTTGAAATCCTTAAAAAAGGGTATTCAAATTATTTATCGGTATATTTCAGTATTAACTTAAGCTATTTTTTACAAATTTAGATACCTGGAAATTTAGGGCCGATTTTTTTGGGGGGGGTGGGGTGGGGGGGAAACCAACAGCCGATATTATATTTTTATCGCTGGAGAGAAGGTTTGGAAAAGGTGTTCAAGGTGATGCCGGTCCCTCTAAGAGATGATCTTTTCAGACTCCTGCCCAAAAAGCTGATATCACCAAAGGTGTGATTCTGAAATTAGGTTCCCCGAAGTTTATCGCAACTGATTTGAAATTGATTATAGATGTATCACTTTCCATTCCCGGATGGCATTGTTTAAACTTATGATCAGGTTTTCCATCTCTTCAATTGTATTTAAGGCCGCTACCCTTAAATTGACCCTCAGTTCATTTTCATAATGTCTTTTTTGTCGATCCAACTCTTCAATGACCTGATCATTGCTCCAGGTGGGATGGGAGCGTTTAATCTTTTGCGTGATGAGGTATTCATCAAATGAATGGTCAAAGTTTTGTTCCAGGAACAATTTCATCTCCTCCAGGGAAGGAATATCATAGGTACCGGCCAATATCCGGTTTAATGATTCTTTAACAATCTGCCTGGCACATTTTTTAATATCTGTAGAATACATACTCGTTTCGGACCTTGCTCTTGATAAAATGAAATCTGCAAGTTTAGTGGTTATTGGCCTCGGGTAGACCTAATGGCCACAAAAGTTTATCCCCTAACAATTTGAACGGGTTGAAGCTATCGAGTTTGGCTTCCCCGCCTGAGGAGGATTTGCGTTATGCTATGATAAGGCGTTTAAGCTGAAATTGCAAACATTCAGCTAAAAAATATCCTGCTGATAATAAAGGAAATTCAAATTCAGGTCAATTCATAATTTTTAAAAATATGCGAGGGGGTGACTTGGCGCTGATCGGTGTTGTGAGCGGGCACTTGACTTAAACTAACCAGTGGCAATATTAAGCCTGGCTGTTTCAATCTGAATAGCCAACTCAGCACACCCGTAAAATGAATATGGTAAGAGGAGGATTTGCCATGAATAATATATTAGATCGAGACCGCACAGGTAAATGCGAAGGAGAATGCAACGACCTGGTTCGCGCAGGTGAAGAGGAGCGCCAGGCGAAGATCAACGCGGATTCTTTTGAATCACCGGAATCATATCCGAATACTCCTTGGGCGCACTCAAGGAACGAACAGCCAGGCGTATATGGCGGGCATGTATAGAAGCGTGTGACGAAAATCAATCGAGTGGATGATGATCAATCTGCTCGAAAAATTTAAAACCGGGGGGGAAAATGCCCCCCTTTTTTTATTTGACACATATCATCTATCTCCGTATATTCCTCCAAAAAAGCGGATACCGATTGATAAATTTGCAATGAAATACACATATTCGCACACAACCAAATGGCGCAAGTACCAGGCGGAGCTTCAAAAAACAGCCAGACTCAGGCAATATTTAAAAAACCTGCCCTTATTGATTATAGTATCCATCAGTGCCGTTGCTGTATTGGTGGCTGTTGTCTGGGCGAGTTTGTGGATTTCAGAACGGTGGAGTCAAGCCGGTCAAAAGCCGCCGGCGCCGCCTGGGAAAAAGCTTGATGCCCCGCTGCCAAAAATTTCCCGTGATGATCTTCCTGATTTGCTGGATGAAATTACCCGGGATTCCACCCTTCTCAGCGATGTATTGGTTTGCCAAAAAAACGGCCAACAGTACACCATCAGGACCACGATCGATACAAAACTTCAAAAATACATTCAGGGGCTGTTAAAAAGATCCAGGACGCGGCAATCGGCCGTGGTGGTACTCAATTCAATGGACGGCCGCGTGATTGCCATGGCGGACCATGATTCAAACGGTAACCGGACCAATTTAAACCTGAAAGCGGATTATCCGGCGGCCAGCCTTTTTAAGATCGTGTCTGCCGCGGCAGCTCTTGAAAAATCCGGATATACTCCGGACACCGCCCTTTATTTCCGCGGCCGCAGGCACACCCTATATAAATCTCAACTCAAACAGACTAAAGATCGCTGGACCACGGAAACCACTCTCCGCAAAGCCTTTGCATTGTCCAACAATTCTGTTTTTGGAAAGTTAGGCATTTATGTACTGGGACAACAGGTGCTTGCCGAATATGCAGAAAAATTTGGTTTTAACCGGCCGATTCCCTTTGACCTGCCTCTGGCTGTGAGTCCCATTGTTGTTCCGGCCGATGAATTTGGACTGGCGGAAATAGCCTGCGGCTTTAATAAAAAAACGCTGATATCTCCGCTGCACGCCACACTGCTTGCCTCCGCTGCCGCAAACAAGGGTATGATGCCGATACCGTGGTTGGTTGACACAATTCAGGATAAAGATGATCAAGTCCTGTATCACGCGGATGCCACTGTTCTGAATCGGCCGGTTGTCGGCCAAGCAGCAGAGGATTTATCCTTCCTGATGCAGTATGCCGCACGTTCCGGAACCAGCCGCAGCGTCTTTCGCAAATTGCGTCGTAAAAAGCTATTCAAGACATTTGAGATAGGGGCCAAAACCGGTACCATCAATGACAAAATGGATCGCTTCAAATATGACTGGATCACGGCTTTTGCATTGGCACCGGGCGGAAACAATGGAATCGCGGTGGGGGTGTTAGGCGTGCACGGCAAGATACTCGGCACCCGATCAACGGAAATGGCCCGGGCGATTATCGACTACTATTTCAGAATTTAAAATACACGGCGCCACAATAATTTGCGAATATTGAAGTAATGTATGTTGCCTGCTTTATAAAAAAGACAGAGCGCAGAGATACCAGCCTTTGAAATTCTGCGGTTCGATATTCGTTATTCTGCGGTTCGCTGTTTAAGCAACACCTGTTCACCGGCTTTCAGGCCGCTGACGACCTCGATCCGCTCATCCGAGCCGCGCTGCCCCAGACGCACATATCGGCGAACGGCACCCTGCTCTGTTTTCACAATGACAAAATCAAGCTGGCCCACATGGGTCACTGCAGCAGTTGGAATGTAAATCTTTTCGATTTGTCCGATGGGGATTAACAACCGGCCGAACATTCCCGGGTACAGCCCCACGTCACCGGTCAAACTGACTTTGACCAGAAATGTCCGTGAACCGGGATCGGCAGAAGGCACAATTTCATCCACCACCCCGTCAAAGCGTTTATCCAGGGCGTCAATCTCGGCAGTAAGATTCTGATTTTCTTTCAATTTGGAAGCCACCGATTCCCGCACACTGGTTTCCAATCGAAGGGTGGCCGGGTTATACAGCCGCAGCACAGGGACGCCCGGACGAGCGGTGTCGCCGGGATCCGCATAACGATCGACAATGCGGCCCGCGATTGGTGAAGTCAGTTTGCTGTAGCTTAGTGCCGTTCGGGCCTCGTCTTCATGTCGCTTTGAACTCACATGCTGGGCCCGGGTGGTGCTCAAAGCAGTCTGAATTCGATCGCGTTCAGCCTTGGATATGGCTCCCGGGTCCGCTTTAAAAATCCGCTGTACCCGTTTCGCCTCTTTTTCTGTCTGGGTCAGCATGGCTCTGGCGCTAACGACCGCCTGATGCGCCTGATCGACCCGGGCTTTCAATTCCCGTGCATCGAGGTTGACCAGCACTTCCCCCGGCTGGACCTCATCACCGGCCCAGACCGTGATCGATGAAATCGTCGCGGAAATCAGGGGTGAGATCACCGTTTCGACCTTGGCACGCAGGGTGCCGGCCGCCCGTTCGATTAACGGCTCACTGACAACCTCAATCGTAAATATATCGGCGGTATCGGTTTGCGGCACCACCTTGCTGGAATCGATCGGTATCTTTTCCACAAACAATCCCGCCAGAAAGGCCATAACGCCGCCCAGCAGCGCCAGTGCGACGAATATTCCGAAAATTTTAGTGGCAATTTTCACGATTCGATATCCCTCCCTGCCGCAAGACCGTGTCCCGGCTTGCCGGTGTAAACCAGGCTATAAAGCACCGGGATCACGAATAAAGTAAAAACGGTTGAAGCAGCAATGCCGAAAATTATGGCCCACGCCAACCCGCTGAAGATCGGATCCAAGGTAATCACCAGATTGCCCAGCAATGTTGTCCCGGCAGTTAAAAAGATTGGCCGCATGCGCACCGCACCCGCCTGCAACAGGGCCTCATGCAGGTCGTTGCCTTCTTTAAGGGCCAGGTGGACAAATTCAACCAGAATCAACGAGTTGCGAACCACAATGCCGGCCAGGGCGATCATGCCAATCATCGCCGTTGCCGTAAAGAGTGTCGGGGTGGGGAATCCGTCCACCAGGCGGTTGCCAAATTGATTCAGCAGCCAGAATCCCGGCATAATACCGATCATGGAAAGCGGTATTGCCAGCATGATGATACCCGTCATGACCGACATGCCGGTCTGAATGCGCAGCACCATAAAAATACCGAGCAATGCCACTGCGAATGCAATACCCAGATCTCGAAATACCCGCAACGTGATCTCCCATTCGCCTTCCCCGTTCCAGACAGCCTTGATGTCGTCGGGCAGGGACCACGCCAGGCCACCGCCCGGATTCAGATAGGTTCGCCGTTCCAGGGCAACCGGTTGGCTGCCGTCCGGCTCCCGGTTCATGTCACTGGTCACATCCAGTACGATTTCGGCCGGCGGTCGCCCGGCAATATCCGCAAAAACATAGACCACTCGCCGCAGATTTTTGTGGTGAATGACTTTATCCCGGATCGTGTATCGTATCTGGCCAAGTTCAGCCAGCGGGACCATGGGCTGAGGGGCATCCCGCAGACCTGATTTTTCACGAATTTTGGTAATTCCCGGTCGACCTTTGACATGCAGGTTGGCCAGGGCATTTGGCGAGCTGCGCAGTTCAAAAGGCAGCCTTAGAACCACGGGCAGCGGATTGACCTCGCTGGGTATTTGCATATGACCGGCGACCAGGCCACGGTTGGCAAGCATGACGGTACGCGCGATATCCTCGGTTCCGATGCCGGAAAGGGCCGCTTTTTCTTTGTCCGGCACAAAAATAATTTTTTCCTGATCATCTTCAACGGACGTGTCGACATCCACCACCAGCGGTTCACGGCGCAGACGACCTTCGAGCACTGCGGCAGCCTGCTGCAACGCGCTATATGGGGTTGCTTTAGTGCCGTATAGTTCCACGGTGATGGTTGAAATCACCGGTGGCCCCGGCGGCACTTCGACCAGTTTTATGCGGGCTTTTAAGCTTTCGGCAATCGCTTCTAGATCCCTACGAATGCGCAGCAAAATCGCATGGGACTGCTGGGAGCGGCGTTGACGCTCGGCCAGGGTGACGCGGATATCGGCATAGTGGGCGCCGTAGCGCAGGAAATAATGCCGCACCATGCCGTTGAAATCCATGGGGGACGGCACGCCCACAAAAGCGCTAAAGTCCCGCACCTCAGGCACCGAACTTAAATAGGTACTCAAGGCCGTAACCACCCCCTGGGTCCGTTCAAGGGTGGTGCCTTCAGGCATGTCCACTACCACCTGGAATTCATCTTTGTTATCATAGGGCAGCAGCTTGAGCGGTACCAGTCGCAGCACGGGAAACACAACCGAGACCAGAAAAAGCACCGCCACAATCATCAAAAATATCCAGGAGCGCCGCCGGGTGCGAAGCAGCGGCTTTAGCAAAGTGGCATAGACCCGGTACAGTCCGGTATGGGTGATACCGTAACCGGCGGGTTCTGACACCGGCTTGAGCAGTTTGTAAGCCAGCCAGGGCGTCACCAGAAACGCCACCACCGTACTGACCGTCACACTCACCGGGACGTTAAACGCCATTGGCGCCATATAGGGTCCCATCATGCCGGTAATAAAACGCAGGGGAGCAAAGGAGATAATGATGGCAATGGTCGACATGATCAAGGCCCCGCGAATTTCACGAATAGCCATAATGACGCTGCGTCGTCGAGGCTGTTGACCGGCGCGCATATAGCGCTCGATGTTGTCCACGCCGGTGATGGGATCATCAACCAGCAGTCCCAGGGCCAGGATCAGGGCAAACAGGGTCACACGGTTGATCGTGTAGCCGGCCAGAAGATCGAGGCCCAGGGTGATGCCATAGCAGATCGGAACCGCCAGACCCACCACCAGTGCGGCCCGCCATCCCAGGAATATCCCGATAAACACGGTCACGGTCAACACCGCCGCCAGCAGACTGGAAACAAGATTATTGATTTTATCGTCAGCGGTCTTGCCGTAATTTCGGATAATGCGGTAATTGACTTCCGGCGGAAATATATCGCGTTTGAGTTTTGCAAAGTAGTCCTCCACCTCGTTAGCGACCCAAACCGCATTGGCGCCTTTTTTCTTGGCGACGGAGATGGCCACTGCCGGATAGACCCCCGGGTAGTCCTGTATTAGTTCGGATGCCGGGCCAAATCCAAACCAGGTATAGCTGATCGGTTCGGCGGGTCCGTCCATAACGCGGGCCACATCGGCCAGATATACGGGGACGCCATCCACGACACTGATGACCAGCTTTTCAAGTTCTTTAGCGCTGCGGATAAAATTGCCGGCCTCCACCATCAGGGCCTGATCGTTAATCTGGACCTCACCGGCCGGCAGCAGCTTGTTGGAAATATCGAAGGCCCAGGCCACCTCTAATGGCGCAGTTCGCCGTGCCGCCAGAGCGTTGGGATCCAATTCTACCCGAATCTGCCGTGGACGCCCGCCGGTAACCGTCAGCCTGTTTGTGTTTTTTATGGACTGCAGATCGTGTTCGATTTCCTCGGCCAGCCGCCGTAGTTCGTGATCACCGGTCAAATCGGGATTGTTGCTCCATAAAACCGCCACCACGATCGGCACATCATCGATTTCAATCGGTTTAACCACCCAGGCCTGAACGGCTTGCGGAATATTGTCTGTTTCAGAATACAGTTTATTATAGATCTTGACCAGCGAGGCCACCCGATCTTCTCCGACAAAAAATCGAACTGTCACCATGCAGCTTTCCGAGCGGGACCTCGAGTAAACGTATTCAACCCCGTCGATTTGATAGAGAAGTTTTTCAAGAGGAGATGCAATCTGGCGCTCGACCTGCTCGGCACTGAGTCCGGGGGCGGTAACCAGCACGTCGGCCATGGGAACAATGATCTGAGGTTCTTCCTCGCGGGGGGTGATCATCAGCGCCACAATCCCCCCCGCCAGGGCTGCCAGCAGCAGGAGCAACGGCAACGGCCCCCGCAAGGTTGCAGTGAGCAGGCGCGACAGCCAATCCGGTTTGTATGAAGTGGAGTCTGGCATTATGGAATGAAAGGGTTCAGGGTTAAGATTCGGAATTTTTACAAAAATAATGTGGCGTGTCAACCAAAGAATTGGAATTAAAACGAAGTAAAACAGTATGATATAAAACCTTTTTTAGTTAAAATAAGCGCCGGCTGCTGATTGCTATTCGGCGGGCCTCCGGATGAGTGGAGAATCATAAATGTTTCATTTTCGAATTTACTGGACGACCGTAGCCCTCGACGAACTCGGGGCCGGCCTTCGACAAGAGCTCAAGCCGAATATAGCCTGTCCAAGGCAGTCGAATCGAATTTCGAAGGACTATTTTGCTCCCGGCCTTCGTAGCCTTTTCGGCGAAGTAGGCTTGCTCCGTCTTTATTTTAAATGGACAGAATACCTTACTTCGACATTCGATGTTCATTATTCGATATTCGCTTTTTTATAAACGCCACGAGGCGCCTTCAGCGTCGGATCTCAACTTGATTGTCTTCAAGGTAGGTCTTGACATCTTCAATGGGGATCTCCCGGCGGTGAAAAATTCCGGCAGCCAGGGCTGATTCGGCCTCGGTGGCGGTGAAGACTTCCTGGAAATGTTCCACGCGGCCGGCACCGCTGGAGGCGATGACCGGAATGGAAACCGCCCTGGCAACAGCATTGATCAATTCAATGTCAAATCCCATGTTGCTACCGTCGCGATCAATGCAGTTGAGCAATATTTCCCCGGCGCCCAGTTTTTGACAGATCTGTGCCAGGGTAATTGCGTCCAGTTCGCGGCCTTCCCGCCCGCCCTTGATGGTGCACTGGTACCAGCAATATTGTTCACCGTCGGGTCCTGCAATGGCGGTTTTTATCACCTGATGCACGACCGTTTGCGGTGAGTTTACATATATCCGGCGTGGATCGATGGAAACGACCACCGCCTGGTTGCCGTAAACGCGGGAAATTTCTTCGATCGAACTGCGGCCGGTGGGATGGCCGTGCGCCAGGTAAGCTTCGGCAATCAAAACGGCGTCACTGCCGATGGATACCTTATCCGCGCCAGACCGAAAATATTCAGCAGCCACCTCCAAGGCGCTGTATTCGCGGCCGACCTTGTCTTGATAGTCGCGAATTCCACCGCCAATCGTCAACGGGACAAAAACATTTTGAGAGGTCTGCTTGAGGACTTCGAGCATGGGCATGTCTTCCAGTGGAAAATCCCTGAATCCCGTTATGTTTAAAAAGGTGATTTCATCCGCGCCTTCCTGATAGTAGCGTCGGGCCAGTTCAACCGGCAGGCCCAGGTTCCTGACATCTCCGTTTTCGCGCACATCATATTGATCGCCCTTGGTGACCACCAGGTCACCCTGGTCATTGGCGCGCACGTCCAGACAGGCGATGATCCGCTTGGCCAGAGTTGTCCGGGCCGACAAACGAAGGGGATTGACAGCTTCGCCGGCGGTCTCGAGAAAATTTTTCAATATGAGAAGCCCGGCTCGACCGCTTTTTTCAGGATGAAACTGGGAGGCCATGATATTGCCCTTTTGAATGCTGCTGACAAATTCATAGCCATAATCGGTGGTGGTCAGGATAACTGACGGATCTGCAACATCGACATGATAGGAATGAACAAAGTAAAATTTTTCATCACCGTTGAGTCCGGCAAAAATTCGCGAGGGCTGTTTAACATTAAGCCCGTTCCATCCGATGTGAGGGACCGAAAAATCGATATCAAAGCGCTTAACCGATCCGGCAATCATCCCCAGCCCTCTGAGATGCGGGGCTTCTTCACTGTGTTCGAAGAGGGCCTGCAGTCCCAGACAGATGCCCAGAAACGGGCGGTTCGAATTGATATAGGCTTTTAGAGGCTCGACGAACTTTTTTTCATGCAGGATGTGTATCATACTGCCAAAAGCACCGACACCCGGAAAAACCAGCTTTTCGGCCGACAGGATATCCTCTGCGCCGCTGACAATTTTAACCGTCTCTCCCAGGCTTTCGATGGCATTGATAACACTTCTGACGTTGCCGGCACCGTAATCCAATAATGTGATCATTTTTTACCTTCAAACTCCCTGAAATAAATAAGACAGTAAAGCCGCCTTTTACATCACAAAGGGAAAGAATACAAGAGCTGGAAACGGGTGCATCCGGTGGAGAGAAATGTTAAAAGATGCCAGGAAATCGGCAGCTATTTTTTTTACTAAGCAGATATCAATTAGAGGGATTTCACCCCACCAGGGCGTCTTTTAAAATCTGCCGGGAAGAGCCGCTGTGACCGTAGATATTCACTAAAAATTCGATACATTCATCGCAGAAGGTCGCGCCTCTTCCGTCAACGATGACTTTCACATAACCACGATAACCGAACTTGTTGAACTCTCCCCGGCTCATCGGGCACAGTAGTCCATCACCGGCCGGCTGGTAGGATGCATGGTCGGTCAGGCCAAAGTTGTGTCCCACCTCATGCAGCGAAACTTTCAGTGTCCGGTCAATAAACAATTCATATTCTGTGTCCGTGTTTAAGTTCAATGGTGTCAGCTTGTTGGTGGAAACAACAGCAACGTCGTTTTTCGGGTTTTTGCCGCCTAAAATTGAATTATAAAATTCGTCATCATCTTCTGTTTTTAAATCCGCATCGGTGATTCCCAGGGTATGCCCCCCGTACTCCTGGTCGAGGATCATCGTTAATAGCAAGGCATCGATGCTTTCCACCACTGGAGAATCATGATGAGACAGCTCAACTTCGTCTATCACACCTCGAAAGGATTCCAGTATCCCGGCCCCGATTTGTTTAAGACTGCTATATGTGATGTAACTGCCGATCCGCACAATATTTAATTTGGACACACCTTTTAGCATCTGAATGAATCCCGATCAAAATGAATTTGACTGCACTGGCCATCGATCCCGACTTCAGACAAAAGCAGCACGAGGTTTAAAGGTATTTACCGTAAATTAAAAATCGAGTTTTGAAGACTTCCTTAGCCTGCAATTAGTATTTGCAATTCTATCATTATTCACTCTTGTCCAAAAACGAGTTTAGAATGAGTCATATAATGAGTTGTAAAACGAGTCATTGAAAAAAATCCTCCTTGTATGTAGGGTGGTTGTTAATTTCGCCAAAAACAAACAATTACCGGCAACA
>Ga0209260_10000023_pt1 | contig 132335 bp, 127 predicted proteins | sample WorMetTypGCAVOLI_FD_187421 | JGI IMG/M metagenome (GOLD analysis project Ga0209260, IMG submission 187421) | Marine gutless worms symbiont microbial communities from Max Planck institute for Marine Microbiology, Germany - Olavius algarvensis... ...
CGAGCTGATCACCCCGATTGCCATGGAAAAGGAACTGCGGTTCGCGATCCGCGAAGGCGGCCGGACTGTCGGTGCCGGCGTGGTAAGTGAAATTATAGAATAAAGAGAAAGATTACTACCATGATAATGAATACCAAAATCAGGATCAGGCTCAAGGCATACGATCATAAACTCCTTGACCAGTCTTCATCCGATATCGTGGATACCGCCAACAAGACGGGAGCCAAGGTCGTGGGGCCTATTCCGCTGCCGACGCGCATCAACAAATACTGCGTCCTGCGGTCGCCGCACATCGATAAAAAGTCCCGTGAACAGTTTGAAATGAGGACCCACAAGCGGCTGCTGGATATCCTGGAGCCCACTCAGCAGACCGTGGATGCCTTGATGAAACTGGATCTTTCTCCTGGTGTAGATGTCGAGATAAAACTGTAGCATAGGGAACAGTAGACGTTATGTGTAATGGAATAATTGGAAAAAAACTGGGAATGACGAATCTGTTTGCTGCAGATGGCCGGTATATTCCGGTGACGGTGGTCCAGGCCGGTCCGTGCGTGGTGACCCAGGTCAAGACCGCAGAGAAAGACGGTTATAATGCCTTGCAGCTCGGCTTCGGCGAGAAAAAGGCTGACCGGATCAATAAACCGCTGCAAGGTCACCTCAAGGCCAGCGGGGGCGGCTCTTTCGCCTTCCTGCGCGAGGTCGCTGTGGAAGATCCGTCTGAATACAGCCCCGGGCAGACCATAGATCTGGACATGTTCGCGGTGGGTGAAAAAGTCGATGTGACCGGTACTTCCAAGGGGCGTGGTTTCCAGGGCGTCGTCAAACGCCACGGTTTCCGGCTGGGCCGTAAAACCCACGGCAGCCACTCTTACCGGGAACCCGGATCGATCGGCTGCAGCGCCTGGCCGGCCAAGGTGATCAAGGGTAAAAAGATGCCGGGTCGTTACGGTAACGACCGGACCATCGTACGCAACCTGGAAATCGTCGATATCCGTCCGGAAGAAAATCTGCTGATGATCAAAGGGGCGCTGCCGGGAACCCGGTCGGGCCTCGTTGCCATCAACAAGGCGCTGTTCGTCAAATAGACATCCGGCTGCTAACGATATTTCCATCCGGGAAGGGTCAGCAGCAAAAACATCCCGTATGACGGGACGGTCAATATGAACGAGGAATACTATGGCTGTTGTAGATGTAATTAATAAAAAAGCGGAGAAAGTTTCCCAGGCTGAACTCAAGGATGAGATATACAGTGTGTCTGTGAAAACGTCCGTTCTGCACGAAGTTGTAACCATGCAGCTTGCCAAAAGGCGTGCTGGGAGCGCGGCTGTCAAGCATCGTTCCGACATCAAAGGCAGCGGCAAGAAGCTGTTCCGGCAGAAGGGCACCGGCTGCGCCCGGCGCGGTGATATCAAGTCTCCCTTGCTGAGAGGCGGCGGGTCGGTCTTCGGTCCGGATCCGCGAAGCTATGCGTACACCGTACCCAAGAAAGTTCGGAAACTGGCGCTGAAAATGGCGCTCAGCACTAAACTGCAGAATGAAAATCTGCTGGTGCTGGATTCCTTCGGTCTGGAAGAAATCAAAACCAGCGGGTTTGTGGCTGTGCTGGATGCGCTGGAGGTGAACAATGCCCTGATCATCAGCGACAAGGCGGACAACACGCTGGAACTTTCCTCGCGCAACGTACCGGGTGTGAAGGTTCTGCGGACCGACGGCCTGAATGTCTACGACATCCTGAAATATAAAAAACTGGTCCTTTTGGAATCCTCAGTTGGGGCCATCGAAGGGAGGCTGATGACATGATTGTACACGATATCATCAGGCGGCCGCTGATCACGGAGAAAACCAGTATTCAAAAAGAAGTCGCCAATCAGGTGACCTTCGAGGTTGACCGCCAGGCCAACCGGATTGAGATTAAAAAGGCGGTTGAAAAGATATTTAACGTTAATGTGACCGGTGTCCGCACAATGCAGGTTAAAGGCAAAACCAAGCAGAGGGGCCGGATCCTCGGAAAGCGCAGAAGCTGGAAGAAAGCAGTGGTAACACTGGCCCCGGGCGACCGGATCGACTTTTTCGAGGGAGTATAAAAGGGAAAAGAAATGGCTGCTGTAAAGAAAGTAAAACCGACTTCACCCGGACGCCGTTTTCAGGCCTATTCCACTTACGAAGAGGTCACCAGCCGGGAACCGGAAAAGAGTCTGCTCAGACCCTTGCGGAAAAAAGGCGGGCGGAATGTGAACGGCCGGATTACCGCCCGGCATCGCGGCGGCGGACACAAGCGTCATTACCGGGTCATTGATTTCAAGCGCGACAAGATCGATATACCGGCCAAGGTTGCGACCATCGAGTACGACCCTAACCGGAGTGCCCGCATAGCGCTGCTACATTACGTGGATGGCGAAAAGCGCTATATCCTGGCGCCGTTGAATCTCAAAGTGGGCGATACCGTATTGTCGAGCGAAAAAGCAGATATCAAGCCGGGCAACACTCTGCCCCTGGCCAAAATCCCGCTGGGCACTCACATTCACAATATCGAACTGCGCCTGGGCAAGGGCGGTCAAATTGTCCGCAGCGCCGGGACCTATGCCCAACTGATGGCCAAGGAAAACCGCTATGCGCTGATCAAGCTGCCTTCCAGCGAAGTGCGGATGGTCCTGCTGACCTGCAAGGCGACCGTCGGGCAGCTCGGCAACGTAATTCACGAAAACATCGCCCTGGGTAAAGCGGGTCGCAAACGCTGGCTGGGCCGGCGGCCCAAGGTCCGGGGTGTGGCCATGAACCCGGTCGATCATCCCATGGGGGGGGGCGAAGGACGTTCCTCTGGTGGACGGCATCCTTGTTCACCCTGGGGGGTTCCCACAAAAGGTTTTAAGACCCGGGATAAACGCAAAAAGAGCAATCGTCTAATAGTTAAACGGCGTACCAAATAAGCAATAGCAGGAGTAAATATGCCACGGTCATTGAAAAAAGGCCCTTTTATAGAGCCGCAACTGATGAGAAAAGTGATGATCGCTCAGGAATCCATGAGCAATCGGGTCATCAAGACCTGGTCCCGGAGATCAACTGTTGTACCGGAAATGGTCGGTATTACGCTGGCAGTACATAACGGCAGAAAGTTTATCCCCGTGTTTGTAACCGAGGATATGGTTGGACATAAACTGGGCGAGTTCTCACCGACCCGCACCTTTTATGGCCATGCCGGCGATAGAAAAACTAAAATGAAGTAGATCTGGAGATAAAGAATGTCTGCAACAGAGGTAAAAGCCGTCTTAAAGTTTGTGCGCATATCTCCTCAGAAGGTCCGCAAGCTGGTTGATGGAATCAAGGGTAAACCCGCTGAGGCCGCCATTGACATGCTCAAGTTCATGCCGCAGAAGGGGGCCGCGATTGTCGAAAAGGTACTCCGCAGCGCCGTGGCGAATGCCGAGCAGAACCATAGCCTGGATGTTGACACCCTGATCGTGAAAAACGTAATGGCCGACCAGGGGCCGACATTGAAGAGATTTCGTGCAAGGGCACGCGGCAGGGGTACGCGCATTTTAAAAAGAACCGCTCACATTACAGTCGTTCTCTCCGACGAGGCGATATAAAAAGGGGGCATCAGGTTGGGCCAGAAAGTAAATCCGATAGGACTTAGGTTGGGTATCGTAAAAACGTGGGACTCACGTTGGTACGCTGGTAAGAAATACGCCGATTACATCCTGGAAGACCATAAGATCAGAAAGTTTTTCAAGGAGAAGATGTTTCATGCCGGTATTTCTAAAATAGAAATCGAAAGATCATCCAAGCGTGTGCGGCTGCGTATTTTTACCTCGCGTCCCGGTATTGTCATCGGGAAGAAAGGCGCCGAGATTGCCCAGCTTAAAAAAGAGCTGGAGAAAATGGTCTCCTCGGAAGTGATGATCGATATCCAGGAAGTTCGCAAACCGGAAATCGATGCCCAGCTGGTGGCCGAAAATATTGCCCTGCAGATTGAACGCCGGGTGGCGTTTCGCCGGGCCATGAAAAGAGGCATGCAGTCGGCCATGCGGTTTGGCGCCGAAGGTATCAAGGTCATTTGCTCTGGTCGCCTGGGCGGTGCCGAGATGGCGCGTACCGAACAGTATCGGGAAGGCCGGGTGCCGCTGCACACTCTGCGGGCGGACATCGATTACGGTTTCACCGAAGCCAAAACGACTTACGGCATCATTGGTGTCAAGGTGTTCATTTTCAAAGGTGAAATTTTAGGCAAGGACCCGGTCGCAGCCGGCGCTGGTAAGTAATAGGAGATATAAGATGCTTAGCCCCAAGAAGGTTAAATTCAGAAAACAGCAGAAAGGCCGCATGCGCGGTCTCGCCTATCGCGGTAGCGATCTGAACTTTGGCGAATTTGGCCTGCAAGCTGTTGAATGTGGAAAAATAAGCTCGAAACAGATAGAAGCGGCTCGTATCGCGATGACCCGGTATGCCAAGCGGGGCGGTAAAATGTGGATCAGAATTTTTCCTGATAAACCTTTTACCAAAAAACCCGCCGAAGTCAGAATGGGTAAAGGCAAGGGCGCCCCGGAAGGGTGGCAGGCCGTCGTAAAACCGGGCAAGGTCATTTACGAAATGGAAGGGGTTACCCGGGAAGTGGCGAAAGAAGCACTGCGTTTGGCTTCACACAAGCTTCCGATCAAGACCCGCTTCATTGAGAGGAGCGCGCAGTAATGAAGTCAAGTGAAATCAGAGAAATGACCGGTCAGGAAATTCAGAGCAAGGTCAGCGACCTGAAAGAAGAGCTTTTCAACCTGCGGTTTCAGCACGGCGCCGGCCAGCTCGAAAATCCGCAGAAGATGAAGCAGGTCAAGCGCGATATTGCCAGGTGCCAGACCATCGCCCGCGAAGCTGAACTGTCAACTAACGAAGATACCAAATAAAGAGTGATTGTCACTATGGAAACTAGAGGAAATAAAAGACAGGTTGTCGGATCGGTTGTCAGCGACAAGATGGATAAAAGCGTCGTTGTTTTGACTGAAAGGCTGGTTAAACATTCGCTGTACAAAAAATACATCAAACGGCGGGCCAAGTTCACTGCGCACGACGAGAACAACGAGTGCAAGATCGGCGACAAGGTTTTGATTACCGAATCCCGGCCGTTGAGCAAAAATAAAAGATGGCGCCTTACCAAGATTCTCGAAAAAGCGGTTTGATTGTAAAGGAAAGATAAAATGATTCAGGCAGAATCCAGATTGACGGTGGCTGATAATTCAGGTGCCAAGGTTTTATACTGCATCAAGGTCCTTGGTGGCTCGAAAAGAAGATATGCCGGAGTTGGCGACATCGTTGTGGTTTCGGTAAAGGAAGCCATTCCCAACGCCAAGGTGAAAAAAGGTGATGTCATGAAAGCGGTCGTGGTGCGGACCAAGAAAGAGATCAGACGCAATGATGGATCGTATATTCGCTTTGACGATAATTCCGCTGTGCTGATCAGTCAGAATAAAGAACCCATCGGAACCCGTATATTCGGTCCCGTGGCAAGAGAGTTGCGCGCCAAACGGTTTATGAAAATTATTTCGCTGGCACCTGAGGTTTTATAACCTGTTCTGGCCGCCTGGAGAGAGATTGCATGATGCAAACGAAAAGTCATTTAAAAAAAGACGATAAAGTAAAAGTACTTGCCGGTAAGGACAAAGGCAAGATCGGCAAGGTTCTGGAAGTGAATAAAAAGAAAGCGCGCGTGCTGGTTGAGAATATCAATATTGTAAAAAGGCATGCGCGGCCCAGTGCCCAGAACAAACAGGGCGGCATCATCGAAACCGAGGCGCCGATCCACCTGTCCAACGTGACCTTGCTGTGCAATAAGTGCCTGGCACCCGTCAGGTTGAAAATGCAGATACTGGAAGATGGTGAAAAGAAACGCGTCTGTCGTAAATGCGACGAGATCATAGAAGCATAGGGTCACGCTCGGGAGGGAAACAATGTCCACATTAAAAGAATTCTATAAATCTGAAGTCGTGCCCCGGCTAAATGAGAAATTCAAATACGGCAACCCCATGCAGGCGCCTCGATTGGAAAAAATCATCCTGAATGTCGGTCTGGGGGAAGCGATCAACAATATCAAGATCCTTGATTCGGCGGCGGAAGAGCTGAAAATGATTGCCGGCCAGAAGCCTGTCATTACCCGGGCCAAAAAATCCATTGCCGCATTCAAGCTCAGAGAAGGCATGCCCATTGGCTGCAAAGTGACGCTGCGCCGCGAGAAAATGTACGACTTTTTTAATAAACTCGTGAATGTGGCCCTGCCGCGGGTACGCGACTTTAGAGGTATATCCGCCAAGGCTATGGACGGGCAGGGGAACTACACGCTCGGTGTCAAGGAGCATATTATTTTCCCTGAGATCGATTACGACAAGATAGCTAAAATTAAGGGCCTCAACATTACAGTGGTCACCTCTGCCAATACGGACGACGAAGGCAGGGAACTGCTGCGACTGATGGGTATGCCCTTTAGAAATTAGGCGCGCAACATCCACCTGTCCGCCATGGACGGTGCGATGCAGATAACAAGGAGGATGGTTTGGCAAAAAAGTCGCTGAGAACAAAAGCCGCACGGACCCCCAAGTTCGCAGTCAGGGCGTATAATCGCTGCCCCATGTGCGGACGGCCCCGCGGGTATATGCGAAAATTTGGAATCTGCCGGATTTGTTTTAGAAATCTCGCTTCAGAGGGCAAGCTTCCAGGGGTAGTAAAGTCAAGCTGGTAACAGTGTAACGTTTCAATTCCGGATTTTCTACGCGCTAGCCAAATGAGCAGAAAAGTCCGGCGTAACCATAGGTATAACGGAGAGAACAATGGCGATGAGTGACCCAATCGCGGACATGCTGACCCGGATCCGGAATGCAAACCGGGCCAAATTCAACAGTGTTGATATTCCCGGATCGAATTCGAAGCTGGCCATGGCCCGTGTGTTGAAGGACGAAGGCTTCATCCGCAACTTTAAATTTATGAAAGATGACAAACAGGGGATCCTGAGAATTTACCTTAAATACGGGAAAGATCAGGGCAGCGTCATCCTGGGCCTGGAACGGATCAGCAAACCCAGTCGCCGCGTATACGTGAAAAGCCGGGATATCAAACCCGTCCTTAACGGGATGGGCATTGCCATCGTGTCGACCTCGCAAGGTATCATGACGGATCGGCAGGCAAGGAAAGAAAATCTTGGCGGTGAAATTCTCTGTAATGTCTGGTAGCAGGAGAGGGAACCAATGTCTCGAGTTGGCAAAAAACCGATTACGGTACCCGGAAAAACAAAAATTAGCTACAAGGACCGGGTGATCACCGTTCAGGGTGAGAAGGGAACCCTAACACGGACCATTCACCCAAAAATCGACCTTGAAATCGAAAAAGACACGATTGCCGTCACCATGGAGAAAGAGACCCAGGAGAACCGGGCCCTGCAAGGATTGACGCGCAGCCTGGTAGCCAACATGGTGACCGGTGTCGAAAAAGGGTTTGAAAGGATCCTGGAGATCAATGGCATTGGTTACCGGGCGACCTTAAGCGGCAATACCCTCGTATTGAATCTCGGGTTTTCGCACCCCGTGAATTTCGAACTGCCGGATGGAATTGCCGCCAAGGTCGACAAGAACAATACGGTTACTCTCTCCGGCATCAACAAAGAACTGCTCGGACAGACGGCCGCGTCCATTCGCAGCCTGAGGCCGCCCGAGCCCTATAAGGGTAAGGGCATCAAGTATGCCGAAGAGTATATCCAGCGGAAAGCCGGTAAAACCGGTACAAAATAAATAATACGCTGATTTATAATCGGCGGCGGACTTAAATATTGAGGAAAGAAGATGGGCTCGGTAAATATCAAACGACAAGCTCGTATCAAAAGAAAAAAGAGAATCCGGAAGAATATGACCGGCACCTCGCAGCGGCCACGGCTGAGTGTGTTTAGAAGCGCACGGCACGTGTACGCCCAGATTGTGGACGACACCCGCGGCGCAACCGTCGTGGCGGCCTCGAGTGTTGAAAAGGCCGTGAAAAATCAACCGCGTTTCGAAAATAAAATCGCCCTGGCCATGCATGTCGGCCAGCTGATTGCGGAACGTGCCGTTGAAAAGGGTATCAAAAAGGTCGTCTTTGACCGCAACGGGTTCTTGTACCACGGTCGCATTAAAGCCATCTCCGACGGGGCCCGCAAAGCCGGTCTGGATTTTTAGTGATTTACTTAGAGCGAAGGAGGCAGTCCCTTGTTCAAAAGAGATAGAGATACGGATGAAAACCAATTAATCGATAAGGTGGTCCACATCAACCGGGTTGCGAAGGTTGTCAAAGGCGGCCGGCGCTTCAGTTTCAGTGCTATTGTGGTTGTCGGCGACGGCGAGGGCAATATCGGGTACGGTCTCGGCAAAGCCGGTGAAGTCCCCGAAGCTATCCGCAAAGGAGTCGAGAAGGCCAAAAAGAGTATGGTCAGCGTACCCCTGACCGGCGGAACTATTCCTTATGAGATCATTGGCCGCTACGGTGCGGGCCGCGTGCTGCTGAAACCGGCCTCGGAGGGTACCGGGGTCATTGCCGGTGGTGCGGTACGGGCCGTACTCGAAGCTGCCGGCGTACAGAATATTCTTACTAAATGCATGGGGTCCCATAACCCGCACAATGTCGTTAAAGCTACGATAGCTGGACTGTCCCAGCTGCAGAGTCGTGAACAGGTGGCGGCCCGGCGTGGAATCAGAGTGGAAGACCTTTAGTTCAGGAGGCAGTGACAGATGGCAGCGAAATTAAAGATTACTCTGGTCAGGAGCATGATCGGTCGACCGGAAAAACAGCGCAAGGTACTGCGCGGCATGGGACTGACCAAACTCAACAAAACTGTTGAACTCGAAGATACACCCTCGATCAGGGGCATGGTGAATCATGTTTCCCATCTGGTGGAAGCTGAGGAGATAAAATAAATGAAGTTATGTGACTTATCACCAGCAAAAGGATCCCGTAAGAACAGAAAGCGTGTGGGCCGCGGCGTCGGCTCCGGTCAGGGTCGCACTGCCGGTCGGGGTGACAAAGGGCAAAACAGCCGTTCCGGCGGTGGTGTCCGGGCCGGGTATGAAGGTGGCCAGATGCCTATTCACCGGCGGCTGCCCAAGCGTGGGTTTACCAATATTTTCAGAAAAGAATTCGCCGTTATCAACGTGCGTGACCTGGAACGCTTCGAAAGCGGCAGTGTCGTGGATGAAAATGAATTGATTCGCTGCGGTCTCGTTAAGGGGCCCCGGGATGGTATCAAACTGCTGGCGCAAGGTGAGATTACCAAAGGCCTCACCGTTAAGGTGAATCGGGTCAGCAAGAGCGCCAAAGAAAAAGTGGAAGCCGCCGGCGGAAGTGTAGAGGTAATCTAATATGATCGGCGGTGGGCTCCAGAATATATTCAAGATACCCGAACTCAAAAAGCGCATTCTTTACACTTTGGGACTGCTGATCGTTTACCGCATCGGCGTACAGGTACCGACCCCGGGCATCGATGCCGTTGCCCTGGCCTCGTTTTTTGCAAAAGCCAAAGAGGGCCTGCTTGGCCTTTTTAACCTGTTTTCGGGTGGTGCCCTGGAAAGGTTGTCGGTATTCGCACTGGGCATTATGCCCTATATCAGTGCCTCGATTATATTGCAGCTGCTGACGGTGACCATACCGCACCTGGAGCGGTTGTCCAAAGAGGGTGAAGCGGGACGCAAGAAGATTACCCAGTATACCCGCTATGGTACCGTTGTCCTGAGTATCATTCAGGGTTTCGGTATTGCGGTTGGGCTGGAAAGCATGACCTCGCCGGGCGGGGCTCCCATTGTCATCAATCCCGGTTGGGGTTTCAGGTTGATGACCGTTATCACCCTGACGGCCGGGACCGCCTTCATCATGTGGCTGGGGGAACAGATTACCGAACGCGGTATTGGAAATGGAATTTCCCTGATCATTTTCGCCGGTATCGTCTGCCGTCTGCCGGCCGCGATCGCGAACACGTTTCGCCTGCTGTCAACCGGTGAGATGCAGATTTTTATTGCCGCGCTGCTTCTGGTTTTCATGGTCGGGGTGGTCGGCTTCATCATTTTCGTGGAACAGGGGCAACGACGGATACCCGTGCAGTATGCCAAACGGGTGGTTGGGCGAAAAATGTATGGTGGGCAAAGCACCCACCTGCCATTGAAGATCAATACCTCCGGCGTCATTCCGCCGATTTTTGCATCTTCGATTATGATGTTTCCGGCGACGATCGCCAGTTTCATCACCATACCCTGGATGCAGGATATTGTGGCGGCCTTGCGGCCCGGCAATGTGGTCTACGAACTCTTGTTCGTGGCCATGATCTTCTTCTTCTGCTATTTCTATACGGCCGTCACTTTCAACCCAGTGGATGTGGCGGACAACATGAAAAAGCAGGGCGGCTACATACCGGGTATTCGACCGGGTAAAAGGACCGCCGACTATATCGATCGGGTGCTCACCAGGATTACACTCGGCGGGGCGATCTACGTATCGGCCGTCTGTGTGCTGCCCTCGATCCTGATATCCCAGTTTAACGTGCCCTTCTATTTTGGCGGAACGGCCCTGCTGATTGTCGTCGGGGTCGCCATCGATACTGTCTCCCAGATCGAATCCCATATGCTGGCACGCCACTATGAAGGCTTTTTGAAAAAAGGCGGCGGCAAGATGAAAGGGCGCCTCTAAACACGGGCTGACTGCCGTTACCACAGATCAGGCTGAGAGATATTAAGGAGCAAGGATTAAAAAATGGCTAAAGAAGGGGCGATTAAGGTAGAGGGCACCGTACTGGAGACGCTACCCAATGCGATGTTTAAAGTCGAGTTGGAGAACAAGCACCAGGTACTGGCCCATATCTCGGGAAAAATGAGGATGCACTTCATCAAGATCTTACCCGGCGATACGGTGACGGTCGAGTTGTCGCCGTATGATTTGACCAGGGGTAGAATTACTTATCGAGCGAAATAAGCGCCTTTACACCAGGTTGGCCATGCGGGGCGGGTCCCCAGGGAGCAGAGAAAATGAAAGTCAGAGCTTCAGTCAAGAAAATATGCAGCAAATGTAAAGTGGTCCGCAGACGCGGTGTCGTAAGGGTAATCTGCGAGAATAAAAGACACAAACAGAGACAAGGATAACAGGAGGACAGGTTTTGGCAAGAATCGCAGGCGTAGACCTACCGAAACGTAAGCGGATTGAGATAGGGCTGACCTATATCTATGGTATTGGACGCACCACATCGCAACGGATACTCGGGAAACTCAAAATTGATCCGGATACCAAGACCGATGATCTGTCGGAAGCCGAAGTCAACAACATCCGCAAGATAATTGACAGTGAACTCAAGGTGGAAGGTGAACTCCGCACCCAGGTTTCCATGAACATCAAACGGTTGATGGACCTTGGTTGTTACCGGGGCCTTCGTCACCGTCGCTCACTTCCAGTCCGGGGACAGCGTACCAGTACCAACGCCAGGACACGCAAGGGCCCGAAACGAGCCGCAGTTAAGAAAAAAGGTGGCGTAACCAAGAAGTAAACCAGTAACGAGGCGTATTCATGGCTAAGAAAAAAGTTCGGACCAAAAGAAAAGAAAAGAAGAACATATCCAACGGCGTTGTTCACATTCAGTCAACGTTTAACAATACCATTGTAACCATTGCAGACGCTGCCGGGAATGTTGTTGCTTGGTCCAGTGCCGGCGTACAGGGCTTTAAAGGGTCGCGTAAAAGTACGCCGTTTGCCGCTCAGTTGGCTGCTGAAGATGCAGCCAAGAAGGCAATGGAACATGGCATGCGGACGGTTGAAGTCTACGTAAAAGGTCCCGGTTCCGGGCGTGAATCAGCACTGCGTTCGCTCCAGGCGGCAGGTTTCAACGTGACCTTGATCAAGGATGTCACGCCGATACCGCACAACGGTTGCCGTCCGCCGAAAAGACGCCGGGTATAAACTTTTCATTGAATATTTACATTTTAAGACGCTTTTAAACACCAGTAAAACTGGTTAAATCGCCAGAGGAGGAAATCTTGGCACGTTATACAGGGTCTGTCTGCCGAATTTGCAGGCGCGAGAACTTAAAATTGTTTCTTAAGGGAGATCGCTGCTATTCCGATAAATGCGCTTTTGACCGCCGTAGCTATGTACCCGGAGAACACGGGCAGCGCCGCGGCCGGAAAGTGTCTGACTATGGTATTCAGCTCCGGGAGAAGCAGAAAGTCAAACGGATGTACGGACTTTCCGAAAAACAGTTCCGGCTGTTTTTCAAAAGAGCAGATAAACAAAGAGGCATCACCGGCAGCAATCTGCTGGTTAGGCTCGAGCGCAGACTCGACAATACCGTCTACAGAATGGGCTTCGTCAATTCCAGAACCCAGGGGTGCCATTTTGTAAAGCACAATCACTTTCTGGTGAACGGGAAAAAAGTAAACATACCGTCATACTTAACCAAAGCGGGCGATGTGGTCGAGGTCCGCGAAAAGAGCCGGAAAGTAAAGGCGATTGAAGATGCCATGGATGCCGTTGTCCGCAGAGGCCTACCTCAGTGGCTTGAACTGGATAAGGATAATTTCAAAGCCAGTATAAGATCGTTACCTGTTCGGGAAGATATCACCATGCCCATTAAAGAACAGCTCATCGTTGAACTGTACTCGAAATAACAGGCAGGCGGCAGTCCGCCAAGCGGGCTATTACCAGTTCGATCCGTAAATTAAACATCTTGGAGATAATCAATGGCAACTAAAGAACTGATGTACATGAACTGGCAGGAGATGATTAAGCCGGAAAAGGCTCAGGTCACCAGTACGCCTTCCTATGGAAAATTCGTTTGCGAGCCCCTGGAGAGAGGATACGGGATCACGATCGGAAATTCTCTGCGGCGTATCATCCTTTCGTCTCTATACGGTGCCGCCATTGTGTCCGTAAAGTTCGATGAGGTGATGCATGAATTCAGCACCATATCCGGTGTGCTGGAGGATGTGTCTGAAATTATTCTGAATTTGAAAGAAATACGTTTCAGAGTGCCCGATTCCGTACCTCGCAAAATCACGATTGACGCATCCGGCGAGAATGTGGTGACGGCGGCCGATATCATCAGTGAAGACGGGCAATGCGAAGTATTGACCCCGGATAAACATATCGCCAGCCTGACGTCGAAAAATGCCGCCCTCAATATGGAAATGGTGGTGAAAGTCGGTAAGGGTTATGCGCTCGCTGAAGATAACAAGGATGAAGAAGCTGCCTTGGGAACCATTCCAATCGATGCGGTCTTTTCCCCCATTAAGCGCGTGGTGTATGTCGTAGGCAATGCCCGTGTCGGACAGCGGACGGACTATGACAAACTGACCCTCGAGGTTTGGACAGATGGGAGTGTCGCTCCGGAAGATGCGGTTGCCTACGCCAGCAAGATCCTGAAAGAGCAGATTTCTATTTTGATCAATTTTGACGAATCGCTCGAACCGGAACCGGAAAGGAAAACGGACGGGCCGGACAAACCGCAGTTCAATGAAAATCTCTACCGTAGCGTCGAGGAATTGGAACTGTCTGTCCGCAGTGCAAACTGTCTGAAGAATGCTGAAATTCACAAAATATATCAACTTGTTGCAAAAACCGAAGCGGAAATGCTCAGAACCAAGAATTTCGGAAGAAAATCTCTGAACGAAATCAAGGAAGTTCTGAGTGAGATGGGACTTACGCTGGGCATGAAGATAGATGGCTTTGTTCCGCCTGAGGAAGACTCGGAAGAAGGGGAGTAGTCGATCCATGAGACATCGTAAAGCAGGATCCAAATTCAACAGGAGCGGCAGTCACAGAAAAGCCATGTTCAGAAACATGGTGACTTCGCTGCTTAAATACGAACGGATTAAAACCACCGACCAGAAAGCCAAGGAACTAAGAGGCTGGGCCGATCATATTATTACCCTGGCCAAACGCGGCGACCTGCATGCCCGGCGCCAGGCCCTATCGATCGTACGGGAAAAAGCAGTGGTGCATAAAATATTTGAAGAGGCCCCGAAACGCTTTGCCGCGGTCTCCGGCGGCTACACGCGGGTAATCAAGTTGGGGCGTCGCCAGGGAGATGCCGCTATGATGTCCCTGATCGAACTTGTCACCCCTGAGGTTCAAAAGCCCAAGAAAAAGAAAACCGCCAAGAAAAAGGCTGCCGCCAAGCGGGCCCCGAAAAAGGCAGCCGCAGCCGCAAGCAAGTCGGCCAAGGATAAAGCTGCGGCCGCTGAGGACGGCCAGGTGCCTGAGACAGCCCCTGCGGATGATACAGCCACCGCTGAAAGTGCCGAGAAGCAAGCTGCTGCCGACCAAGCCCCGGAGGGGGCTGTTAAAGAGGCTAAAGCTGACGAGGCTTCCGCAGATACCAAACCGGAGAAAACCGATAAATAAGGAATCTATCCGCGTAATCGAAAGCAAGGGCTCTGTCGTACATGGCAGGGCCCTTTTTTTTGCCTATTTGAAGTATTAAAAAGGCACTTCGAATTGATTTCGCGAGAGTGAGTAGCACCGTTTTCAAGGGAACCATTTCGTTGATTCCGGTCGGCAGGGCGTTCAAGGAGGCATTGATTCTGATAGGGTGAGCGAGGGCCGGGCGGCACATGCGTTCCAGTTGTTCAGCATACTGAATTATTTCGGATTTGAAGCTTTCGACCCCATTTTTCTCTTGACAAAAACGTGTAGCTGTAGTGTAGCTATTTAAACAGTCTTTGGCAAATGAATAATGTTTAGAGAATTATCATTGTACAGAATGTGAGCCAACCAAAAGGAGGTGCGGATGAAGTTCAGAAGGGCATTAATACTATTGGTGGTATGCTTGGTCAGTTTTGGTCTCGTCGTCGCGCCGGCAATGGCCAAGAAGAAACCATCTCTTGACAAATGGAAACCCGCTTTCAACCCGAAAACAGCAAAGTATAAATGTATTGTGTCTAACGTATCTCACCCGGTCATCAAAGGTGTCTACACTGGATTTGCCGTTCGTGACGAACTGTGGAAAAGGACCAACGGAAAGATTTACCTCGACTACAAACCGTTTTCAATGCTCGGTGGTGAAGTAGAGGTTATGAATCAGCTGCAGATGGGCGCCATCCAGGGAATGGGTGTCAGTTCCGTGGCGGCCACAAATCTAGGTCCCCGTTTTGGCTTGGTGAGTCTGCCTTTCCTGGTAAACTCATTCGACAAGCTGGACAAATTTGCTGCCAGTGGAAAACTGTTTGAACATTATATGCAGGCCATGGACCACCAGGGGATTAGCGGTATCGATATTGCCGGCTATGGAAATTATGGCTGGGCGACCACATCTCCGGTCAGAACGATCAAAGAGGCCCAGAAGCTCAAATTCCGTACCGCTGAAGCTGCTGTAAACCAGCTAACCTACAAGCAATGGGGGGTTAACCCGGTTGCCATGCCGTGGCCGGATGTACCGGTTGCCCTGAAACAGGGTGTTATTGACGGTCTGGACCACACCCCAATGGTCTGCAATATTACCCGGAAATTCGAAGTCGCCAAATACTACACCTATCTGGATTACGCCCAGGGGCTGTTTATCTGGATTTTCAACAAGGCCTGGTTCAACAAGCTGCCCAAGGACCTCCAGGAAACATTTAAAGCGGTTGTTCACGATGTCGCTGCGGACATCAGGAAACAGACCAAAGTTCAGGAAAACACCCAGATTGCCCTGGCTTCCAAAAAAGGCATTATGTTCTACAAGCTGTCAGATGAAGACATGGCCTGGCTGAAGAAAAAGGGTAACCTGGCCCATGAAAAATATGCCGCTGAAATCAACAAGAATTACCCCGGCGACAAGTATAAACCTGCCAACTTCCTCAAAGAAGTCCAGGATTATATGGGATATAAACCATAAGAGACTATCAACTGCTATAAATAGCAGCTGTTTGCTTTAATGCTCGAAGGTGTGTTGTTTTAAATGTTATCGAATCATAGCTGTACCGATTCTCAAGCCGGTTACAGGGGCGCGAGCCCCTATACGGGCGAAGCATTTAAAGCAAATTGACAGTTAACGCAAAGGGGGATAGCGCAGGCTATCCCCCTTTTTGGCATTTGAATACAGAATATAAGGGACGGTCGGATGTTAGGAAAGGTTTTAGGGGTACTTGATAAAATCCTCACGTTTTTTGAAGAATGGACGCTCTTTATCGCTGTCATGATTGCTCTGATCGCACTTTTTTTCAACGTGGTCCTGCGGTATGGCTTCAACTATTCGCTGGCCTGGTCAGAGGAACTCGTCAGGGAGGTGATTATATACACGACCCTGATAGGCTGCAGTGCGGCCGTAAAAGCCCGGAGCATGATCAAGATCGACGCGTCTGTGCAGCTGCTGCCGGCCTTAAAGACACCGCTTACATTTTTCAGCAACACTGTGACGCTGATATTTGCCGTTATGATGATATACTACGGGTGGAAAATGGCCGTACTCCAGGCCGTTACCAATCAAAAAACTATCATTATGCAGATACCGCTGGTATACATTTTTTCGATCCTGCCCCTGATGGGCGGGATGATGTTGATTCGTATCATCCAGGTTTTTTATGAAGACATAACGGATTTGATGGCGAACAAGCAGGAAAAATAGCCTCTCAGCCCATTCTACCGGAAGGAGCCCCTGTCCATGGAAAACAGTCACATCATCATCCTTATGATCCTGCTTGGATGCATGGCAACCTATATCCCCGTGTTCATGTGTTTATTTTTTACCGCGGTTCTCGGATTTCTTTTTTTTACCGACATTCCACTCCTGCTGTTGGCCCAGACCCTGCTCAGGAGCATGGATAACTTTGCCCTGGTGGTGGTGCTGTTTTTTATTCTTTGCGGGAATATCATGACGGCGGGATCCATCGTGGAAAAGCTCATTAAGTTTGCCAACGCCCTGGTCAGTTGGCTGCCGGGCGGGCTGGGTATGGCCGGCGTTCTGGCCTGTGGGCTGTTCGGGGCAATATCCGGGTCCACCGTGGCCACCGTGGTGGCCCTGGGCGGCTTTATGATTCCCGCGCTCCTGGACAATGGCTACCCCGAGAAATACACCCTCGGCTTGATGACGACCTCCCCTAACCTGGGGGTTATTATTCCCCCGAGCATCGGTATGATCCTCTATTCGATGATAAGCAACGTGTCCCTTGAGGGCCTGTTTCTAACCGGCTTTGTACCGGGTATTTTAATTATGTTCGGTGTGTGTGTCTATACCTACCTCTATTTCAGGAAAAAGGCCGAGATTGTCAGAATGCCAGTCCCGAGTTTCGGGGAAGTTTTTGCGATTTTCAAGGAGGGTTTCTGGTCCCTGATGCTGCCGGTTATCATTTTCGGGGGCATCTTTTCCGGAGCCTTTACTGCTAATGAGGCGGCGGTGGTTGCCTGTGTCTATGCCTTTTTTGTGGAACTGGTGATTCACAAGGCTATCAAGTTTGGGGATGTTAAAAGAATTACGGTGAGTTCGGCGGTTACCTCTGCTACGCTCTTAATTATTGTGGCCGGTGCGAGTTGCTTCGGGCGCCTGCTGACCCTCGAGGATATACCGGGAGCCATTACGGAAGCTGTTCTGTCCACGATCAGTTCTCCGATTATCTTCCTGATCGCCATGAATGGTCTGCTTCTGGTAGTGGGCATGTTCATGGACATCATATCGGCAACCATGATCCTGGGTCCCGTCTTTTTACCGATGCTGGATGCCTTTAACATTGACTGGATGCATTTCGGCCTCATTATGACAGTCAACCTGGCGATTGGCTATTGTACACCACCCATGGGGGTAAGCCTTTATATCACCGGTGCGATTGCCAAACGAGACCTGATATACGTGTCCAAGGCGGTAATGCCCTTTATCGCAATCCAGATTGCTGTCCTGCTACTGCTGACATTTCTGCCGGATGTTGTTTTATGGCTGCCAAACGTCATGGGATTTATTCAATAGCGTGGGAAAGGAAATCAGAGATGTCGATGAACAGGTATCCTAAAGAGATTGTACTGAAAGACGGCAGTGAAATTATTTTTAAGCCGCTGGATCACGAGGCGCAGAAAGCACTGCTGGCTTTTTTTGAAGAACTTCCCATTGAAAACAAGTGGTATCTGAAAGAGGACCCTACCGATCCGGCGACTATGCGAAAATGGGCGGATAACCAGGAGATCGGCAAAACATTCTGCGTACTGGCCTGGCATCATGACAAGGTTGTAGCCCATGCGAGTCTTTTGAGACGGCTACGAGGGGGGCGCAAGCACGTGGGGCGCTTGCGGCTCATGGTTGCCAGGGATTACCGTAAAAAACAACTGGGGACCTGGCTCATTTTTGACATGATCCGCCGGGCCATGGAACTTGGCCTGGAAAAGCTCAGGACGGATTTCATCATCGGCGTCGAAGACATGGCCATCAATGCCACCCGTAAACTGGACTTTGTTTCGGAAGGGGTACTGAAGGATTACTTTCGCGATGACGACGGCAACTATTATGACTACCAGATTATGGTGAAGCAGTTGCATTCGGAATGGAGCGATTTTTAAGAGCTGTTGAGATTGCCTCTATCCCCAGGGTCTGATGACACGTTTCAAACCCAAAAGTGGCGAAGTTCAAACCGACCAGGGTACCATTACCGTCGCCTCATTCTACACGCCGGATGATATTGCCGCGCTCTCGTTCAAACGCTCTTTTCAATTGCACCCGCACTACAGCCCGATCATTTCCTCAAAAAAAAGTCTCATCAGAATTGCCGCCGAGTCGGATGCCAACGTGACCCTGGCCACAACCCAGGCAGGGGACATCGTGGGGTTCGGCATTTTACAATACCCGGATCCGGATGAGCGCTGGGTGCGGGTGGGAGATCGGGTGATGATGGAGCTCTCCGTGGTTGAGGTAAGCCGGGCCTGGCGCAGCGGTGGGCTGGCCAAGAAAATTCTTGAATTAGCACTGGACCATCCCATTCAAGAAGATAAAATTCAATACATGGTCGGATATTCCTGGACCTGGGATATTGAGGGCAGCGGCCTGCCGATTATGGCTTATCGGGATATGATGATCGGCCTGTTTGCTCAATTCGGTTTTTCATTGCGGCAGACCAACGAACCCAATATCATGATGCGCCCGGAAAACATGTTCATGGTGAAGATCGGGGCCAATATTTCCGAGGCCCTGATACGACGCTTGAAGCAAGTGCAGTTCAATCTGGACTGACCGGGTGCGGTTGCACGTGATCCAATCGCGTTCGTATGGAAATTGGACAAGATACCGATTAAATATTAGTTTATAACCAGTCAATTGAAATACAAAGCGTACCGCGCCTGATACCCGACGCAATGGCGGCGCCGTACCGGCGATGCCCGGGCTTGACAAACCAACCCAGTCTGCCTACAGACGAGAACAGGCTGACGAAGATATCGGCCGCAGTTGCAGGTAAGCTGGCCGTATCAATAATCCGGCAAAGGGAGGAACCATGAAACTGAAACAGATCTCAATCCTTATCGAGAACTCACCCGGTCGGCTTTATGAAGTCACCCGGGCGCTGGGGGATGCCGGCATCAATCTGCGGGCACTGAACCTGGTGGATACCGGTGATTTCGGTAAACTGCGGTTGCTGGTATCGGACATCGCCACGACCCGCCAGATCGTCATGCAACATCATTGGCCGGCCCGGGTAGATGAGGTCGTTGCCGTGGAGATTGAAGATAAGCCCGGTTACCTGGCCAATATGCTGGAACCATTAAAGGACAATGGTATCAATGTCGTGCACATGTACGCCTATGTCGGGTTTTCATCCGGAAAGGCCGTGATGATCTTTCGTTTTAACGACATTGATAAGGCGATCGGCATAATAGAGGTTAATGGCTACAAGATACTGGATGCCGAGGCATTTGGGATCCTGAGTCAGAGCTGATCGGTGAATCCGGTACCGGTTGAACCGGATCTGGATCAGATACTTGCTGAAATCAGCTTGCCGTTGCCGGGGGCAGCAGGGTAGCAGCCCCGCAGGCGGGTGTCGTGTGGCATCCGGAGGGGACCTTGCCTTCCGGAGGATAGCCGGAGTGAGTTCGCATGGGAAATGATACTAAAAATAGACCGGACATGGCCGCTGAATGCCAGATCGATGCCGGATTGTCCGGATCCGCTACTGCAGACTGCATGATTCCCCTGGAACGCTATCGGGTGTTCATCGAGGATATAGGGGATGGTTTCTATGAAACCAACATCAAGGGTGATTTCATCTTTTTTAATGATGCCCTTTGCCGGATTTTCGGTTATCCACCCGAGGAGGTCCAGGGACGAAACTACGCTGAGTTCATGGACCCGGACCATACCGCCGCGGCATTCTCCGACTTCAATGCGATCTTCAAAACCGGTATCCAGAGTTCGGATATCGTCTGGCAGATTCGCCGCAAAGATGGCGAGACGCGTATCCTCGCAATTTCCGCCAGCCTGATCATAAATGCGGCCGGTCGCCGGACCGGGTTCCGGGGGGTTGCCCGGGACGTCACCGATAAGCACCGCGCCCAGCAGGAATTGGAAAAATCCCGGCAGCGTGCCGAAGAGCAGTATCGGGCCAGCCGCCGAGCGGAATTGAAATATAGAAACTTTCTGAACTTCCTGCCGGTGCCCGTGTTTGTTTTCAATATGGACAGCACCGTGTCTTACCTGAACCCAGCGTTTGAGAAGGTATTTGGCTGGACCCTGTCCGAACTCAAGGGTAAACGTATCCCCTTTGTACCGGACGATCTCAAGGCGGAAACACGGCGCGGTGTAAAAAAGTTTTTCAAGGAAAAGAAACTGGAGAATTTTGAAACCCGTCGGCTGACCAAGGACGGTAGACTGCTCGATATCATCCTCGACGGGGCCTTGTTCTATGATGAAGCCGGCAATCCCGCAGGTCAGGTGATCATGCTCCGGGACATTACCCGCGAAAGGCGGCTGGACCGTAGCAATCAGACCCTGCTGCGCATTTCCAAAGCCCTGCATAAATTGAGGACGCTGGATGAGCGCCTTAAATACATTACCCGGGAAATCAAACAGTTGGTAGGCGCGGCCGGGGCTTCGGTTATACTACTGGATGAGGAGAAACAGGAGTTTTTCTTCCGGGTAACCGCATACGATGACCAGGCGACCGGGAAAAGAATGCGTGAAATCCGATTCCCGGCATCCAAAGGGGTCGCCGGTGCGGTCTATCAATCCGGTGAGCCCTTGATCGTACCGGACACCTCGGAAAGTGAATTTTTCTTCAAAACGGTGGATGGCGAAGCGAATTTTGAAACGAAAAGCATGGTGGATGTGCCCCTCTGGCAGGAGGATCGCATGATCGGCGTCCTCTGCGCGGTTAACAAAAAACACGGCACTTTTGACCAGACCGACGTGGAAATGCTGACCACCATTGCCGGTATGGTGGCCATGCCCATCGAAAATGCCCGTATCAACGACGAACTCAAACGGTCCTATGACGAAGTTACCACCTTTAACCGGGCCAAGGAACGCGTTATCCACCACCTTTCCCACGAACTCAAGACGCCGGTATCAGTTCTGGCCGCAGCCTTTGAGCTGATCCGTAAAAGATGCTTGCGCTCGGAGAGCGGAGCGGGGATCATCCGCATACTCGACCGGGCGCAGCGCAACCTGGGCCGGATACTGGACATGCAGTACCAGACTGAAGATATCATCAAGCAGCGGGATTATACCGCGCACCAGTTGCTGTCCACCCTTTTGGATGCCTGTGAGGATGAGTTGTCGGTCTTATTGCTGGAAGCCCAGGACGAAGGTCGCACCCTTGAATCCGTGCGTCGCAAAGTGGATGAGTTGTTCGGTCCCCGCAAGGCAACCGCGGAGCAGATAGTGCTGGGCAGTTACGTTGAGGGTGCCCTGGCCGATTTGGCGCCGCACTTCGCCCACCGCGCCTGTGATATCGCGACCACCATCCAATCGGACGCCACCATTTTAATTCCACCGGATGTATTGAGAAAGATTGTGACCGGTCTGGTGCGCAATGCCATTGAATACACCCCGGATGGCGGGCAGCTTGAGGTGACGGTCAGAGATAGTCAAACGGGTGTGCTGCTTGAAGTGCGGGATACGGGAACCGGGATTACAGCGGATAATCAACGGCTTCTGTTTGAGAATTATTTCACACCACCTGAAACGATGCACTATTCGTCAAAGAAACCGTTTGATTTTAACGCGGGCGGCAAAGGATTTGATCTGCTTAGAATGAAAATATTCTCCGAGCGGTACGGTTTCGATCTTGCTTTAACATCCCAGCGGTGCCCGTACCTGGAAGATACCGACAGCCTCTGTCCAGGGAACACAGATGGCTGCGCACATTGCCGCCCGGAATCCGGCTGCCGCGAGTCGGGAGGGACGACGGTACGCGTGCTCTTTTCACGTTATGCGGAGTATTAAGCGCCAGGCCAGGACGCAAAGGAAATAGTATGACCAAGGATGCCTTTAAACCCGATATCGAAGACGCGGTCTGTACCATTCCGGATGACTTCTTCAAAGAGATAGACATAGCGTTTCTCATTCACGAGTTGAAAGATCCCATCGCCGTTATTGAAACCGGTGTGCGGTCTCTGCTGGAGAAACAGTCAAAATTCGGACAGCTCTCCACCCGCCAGGAACGGACCTTGAAACGCGCCATGCGCAATTGTGCCAAAGCCCGGGGAATGCTGCATAGTCTTTTGGAAGTCGGCCGTTCAGAAAGCAAGCAACTATTGGCCTGTCAGTTTAAACCAGCTGGTATCCTTGCGGAAATATTGGTGGAGGCCCTGGAAGCTATGTCCGGCAAATATGCAGAGGCCCTGTCTGGTTTTAACCGCACCGATGACATCCTGCAATTCCTGGCCGCCGAAGGGTTTAGTTTAACAACAGCCACCCGGGCCTGGGAAGCCCTGGCCTTTCAAGATGAACTTAAATTCAGGCAGATAGCCGGGAATTTGATTAAAAACGCCATCCACCACCGCAAGGAAAAGGTGCGTATCCATTTCGATGTCGATAACAACTGGCTGTGTCTGGAAATAGCGGATGACGGTCCCGGGATAGCGCCCGAGCACCATGGGGTTGTGTTTCAACGCTATACCCAGATTCGTGACAGCCAAAAGGTCTCCCGGCGCGGGCATGGACTTGGATTGGCCGGGGCCTATGTGATCGCCAGGCATCTCGGGGGCGATATCAAAATCAACAGTGCGCGGGGCAAAGGGGCCGCTTTCAGCTTGTACCTGCCCATGAACCTGGATTGTGTCTGAAGATTAAAATAACGATCAATTGAAAGCACTGATACCGGTAACCCCATTTAAGAGAGGTTTAAGATGACAGATTCAAGTTCCATTCTGAGTGGTAAACGTATTCTGGCCGTCGATGATGAGATCGATATACTCGAAACCATTGAGGACATCCTTGACAGCGCTGCAGTCGATACGGCCGGGGACTATGAGACCGCATCGCGGAAAATAAAGGACAAACGCTATGACCTGGCCATCCTGGACATCATGGGGGTCGATGGGCTAAAATTATTGGAGGAAACCGTTGACCGAGGCATACCCACGGTTATGCTCACCGCCCATGCCGTTAATCCGGAGGCCCTGATGGAATCCATCCAGAAAGGTGCCATCTCCTATCTTCCCAAGGAAAAACTGGCTGAACTGGACGAATTGCTGGGATTACTGCTGGACGCCCATCAAAAGGGGGATCCGCCTTGGAAACTCCTGTTTGAAAAGCTGGGTGATTTCTTCGATGAACGCTTCGGAGACGGTTGGCAGGACAAGGAGAGCAAATTTTGGAATGAATTCAGTCGAAATTTCCAGGTCAGCAAGGGAATCCAGGAACGGTTGTTGCGCGACAAGAACCTTCTGGGCAAAGGTATCTAAGCGCCAGATTCTTCCCGATCCTCCTTGATGTTTGCCGGAGATGCCGAAACCGCAATTGGAAATGATTTCAAGCGGGCGGCATCCCCGGCCAATCTCTCACCTTTGGGATTCCAATGCGACCGCCTAACGCCAGTGCCACTTGAGCTGCCGACCAGGCGGCATAATCGAGACTGCGTTCCCACGGCCACCCGTTCAGCAATCCGTAGATAAAACCGGCATGAAAGATATCGCCGCAGCCGGTTGTGTCCACCGCAGCCACGGGGTAGGCCGGTTTTTCAATGGTACGGCCATCGAAAGCTGCCACGTAACCGCTGGCCCCCAGGGTGATACAGGCCAGCCGCGGGCCCAGTTTGTGGATTTCCAGGCAGGCCTCCCGGGGCGCATCCCGTCCCACCAATTGCCGGCCAAAAGATTCCGAAGCAATGAAGTAATCGCTGTGCTGTGCCAGAGTCTGCATGCCGGGGCGCAGAGTACCGGCGTCCACAACAACCGGAACTTCGCTGCGGCGCGCGGCTTGAGAGGCTTCCAGGGCCGCTTGGGCAAACAGGCCGTCCGTGTGCAGCACCCGCGAACGCGTGATCAGGTCAATGTCGATTTCCCCGGCTGACAGGGTAGGGCCCTGGGGGCACTGCCAGAAGATATTTCGTCGTCCCGACCTTTTCTCAACCACGATGAAGGCGATTTGGGATGCACTCTGACGCCGTATATGCAAGCCCTCGATGTCGATGTGCTCTTTTTGCAGGGAAGCCCGAATTTCTTCTCCGAAGCGGTCATCGCCGGCAATACCCATGATGGCACAACGCAGGCTCCAGCGAGCCAGGGCGACCAGCGCGGTAGCCACCGGTCCCCCGCCCTGGATGGTGAGCGCGGTAGTTTCACATTTCTTGTCCACCTCAGGATATTCTTCGATCATACCGATATGATCCAGGCAGCACTGCCCCAGACCAACAACATCAACTGTTTTCGGATGCATCGTACCAATCCTTTCAGCTGGATCCGTTACCGGATCGATTGTAGAGGCCCTAGTATAGATTTACTAAACAGCAAACTCAAGTCCGAACGGCGCGCGGTGCCCTTGACACAGGCCGGGCGGGGAACCACTTTATAGGCACATATCAAATGCGTTCCCCATATCAGACAACCAAGCAAGGGACCCACAGGACCCGGTGACATGCTGAACAAGATGATAGCACATACCTTGTCGCTTTTACCTGAAGAGCTGATCTGGTATTTTTCAAAAACCTATATTGCCGGCGAAAGCGTAGCAGATGCCATCCGGGTATCCAGAGAACTCAACAACAACGGCGCCCGCGTGACCGTCGATCTTTTGGGAGAGTTTATTACCGATATTGAAATGGCCGCTACGTATCGGGAGGCCTACCTTGACCTGATCGATCAGTTTGCCGCCAGCCCTGCGCGCGGCAACTATTCCCTGAAGCCGACTATGTTCGGTTTGCTGATTGACCCTGACAAGTGTTATGCCGCTGTCCGCAGGATCGTACAGGCGGCGGCGGAGCGTGACAGTTTTGTGCGGATAGACATGGAAGACTCCCAGTGTGTCGATCTCGAATTAGAACTTTTCAACAGACTGAAAGTGGAATTTCCAACGAACCTGGGACTGGTATTGCAAGCCTACCTGAAGCGCACACCGCATGATCTGGAGAGATTACGGCGCAACCATAACGCTAAAGAGGCGCCTCTTAATTTCAGACTGTGCAAAGGGATCTATGTGGAACCGCCCGAGCTTGCTTTTCAGGACATGTCGAAAATCAACCGGGCATTTATCGAAAACCTCGATTTTATGCTGAACAATGGCATGTATGTGGGCATTGCCACCCATGACCGGCATCTTATCGAACAGGCCGAGCGGCTCATATCCCATTATGGCGCGGGAACTGACCAGTATGAATTTCAGATGTTGTACGGCGTTACCCCGCGTTTACGTCAGCGGATTATCGCGTCCGGACACAAGATGCGTGTGTACGTGCCTTTTGGGGCCAACTGGTTCGGATATGCCACCCGGCGACTAAAGGAGAATCCAACTTTGGTAAAACACCTTCTGCGGGCATTGCTGATCAAAGGCTGACAATTTGGAGCCATAGATAAGGAGATGGCAAACTGGTTGAATTCTAAGGAATATTTTGGTAGGCTGACATCTGAACCTGCCACTAATCCGGACCAATTAAATGAATACCCGTACCCTAAAAAACAGTTTGGCAGCCCTCCTCTGCGTGTTTTTCATCTGTTTCGTCATTCTATACGAGCTGCATAATCGCCGGCAGGCCCAGTTGAAAATCGCAGAACATGCGGTGATTATCTCTGATTCCCTCTGGAATTTCCACTATCAGGGTGCGGCCGAATACCTCAAACTGGTAGCCACTGCCCACAACTATAAGACCCTGGTTGTTACCGACCACAGTGGTGAAATCTTTCAAAGGACGGAGGCCGATGAGCCGCGGGCAATCGATAAAACCCTGATCAGTATCAATTTAATTCCGGAAGTCACGCTTAAGGCCGATGTCCTCTATGCCGGGAATGTCATCGGGCGTATCACCGCTGTCTGGCTTCCCCGGACGATTTACACCTATGCCTATTTGCTTTTTGCTCTGGGCCTGGTGATTACGGTTATCCAACTCTATTTCCGAATCGTGCGCCACAAGAGACTGTTGGAGGATACCGTGCGCCAGCGTACCGAGGAGTTGGCGGAATCCAACCAGTCACTGCAGATAGAAATACAGGAAAAGAAGCAAACCGAGGAAACCCTTCGCGAAAGTGAGGATAAGTTCCGGAAACTGTATGAGGAGTCCCGCCAGGCGGAGGAAGTCTACCGCTCCTTACTCAATTCATCGGCCGATGCGATTGTGACCTATAACATGCAGGGCCATCCGGAATACCTGAGTGAATCTTTCACCCATATTTTCGGCTGGACCCTCGAAGAGGTCAAAAGCGATTCCATTCCTTTTGTTCCGGAATTGGAGATGGAGAAAACGACGCAGATCGTTAATGCCCTGATCCAAAACGGGACTGCCTACCAGGGATATGAGACGCAACGTTACACTAAAAACGGGAGATTGTTGGACGTCAGCTTGAGTGCATCCCGGTACAATGATCATCGCGGCAAGCCTACCGGTATGCTGGTTGTCCTACGTGATATTTCAGACCGTAAGCGCCTTGAAAGCCAGCTTCAGCATGCGGACCGCATGGAAGCCATCGGTACCCTGGCAGGAGGCATTGCCCATGATTTCAATAACCTGCTCATGGGGATCCAGGGGAACGCCTCCCTGTGCCTGCTCGATATGGAAGCCGGTGGTCCGGCATTCGAAAAATTAAAAAACATCGAAACCTATGTGCGCAACGGTGTGGATCTGACCAAGCAGCTATTGGGGTTTGCCCGGGGTGGCAAATATGAGACGCGGCCCACCGATCTCAATGAAATTGTGAAAGAAGAGAACCAGATGTTCGGCCGGGCTAAAAAAGAAATTACCATTCATGAAGATTATGAAGAGAACCTCTGGACCGTTGAAGTTGACCGGGGGCAGATCAAACAGGTGATTCTGAACCTTTACGTCAATGCCTGGCAGGCCATGCCTGGCGGTGGGCGCATATCCGTCCGCACCCGCAACGCGCACCTAAAAGAGGAATTCACTCGGTCTTTTGAAGCCGGTCCCGGCAGGTACATTGTCTTAACCGTGACCGATACAGGCATCGGCATGGATGAAGAGACCCGGCAGAAGATCTTCAACCCATTTTATACCACCAAGGAGATGGGGCGGGGTACCGGTCTGGGGCTGGCCTCCGTGTACGGAATTATTAAAAACCACGGCGGCATCATCGATGTAAAAAGTCGGCAGGGGGAGGGTACCACTTTTACCGTCTACCTGCCCGCCTCCGAAAAGAAGTCGGAACAGGAAACCCGGGAAAGATCCGAGATCGTTAAAGGCTCCGGTACGGTCCTGTTGGTAGACGATGAAGAGATGATCGGCGAAGTCGGTGCGGAGATGATCAGGGCCATTGGTTATGATGTCATCACTGCCTCCCAAGGACATCAGGCCATCGATATTTATATGGAAAAAGGCGCAGAAATAGATGTGGTTCTGCTTGATATGATCATGCCGACCATGGGTGGGGGGGGGGAACTCTTCGATCAGCTGAGAAATATCGACAATGGCGTCCGGGTGATTCTCTCCAGAGGCTACAGCTTGGACGGTAAAGCGTCTGAAATCATTAACAGGGGTTGCAACGGTTTCATCCAGAAACCCTTTGACATCAAAGAACTGTCCGGGAAACTTTACCAGGTGATGAATGAAGATGAATACCAGCTGTAATATACCCTGACAGTGATGCCCGCCAGGTTGTCAGCCGGTTACCAGCATAAGCTGCAAATCACAAACATTGGTATTGGTGGGGCCGGTCTTAAACAGACCGTCCAGCCGTTCAAAAAAAGCATAGGCATTGTTGTCATCGAGATACTTGTTGATATCGCAATCGGAGGCCTGGGCCAATGCGGCCAGTCCTCTGTGCACACAGGCTCCGGCGGCATCCGTGGGGCCGTCATTGCCATCCGTGGCGGCTGAAAGAAAAGCGAGGCCCTCCGCATCTTCGGGACGGTTGGCTATTTCCGCCAAGAACGCCAGGGCCATTTCCTGGTTACGCCCGCCTTTGCCCGTACCTCGCATCGTGACAGTGGTCTCTCCCCCAGCGATAATACACAGGTCGCCTTCACCCAGCAGCCCGTGTTTACGGGCGTCTTTGCCAATTCCGTAGAAGACTTTAGCCACCTCCCGGGCTTCACCGGTTATTTGGGATGAGAGGATAACCGGAGTATAACCCAGTTGACGGGCCCGCCGAGCGGCGGCCTGGAGGCTCAAGAAGTTGGTGCCGATCAATAAATTTGTGCTGTTGGTAAATAAGGGGTCGCCTGGCTTGGGGGTCTCCGGTACGATACCCGCCAGCCCCAGTCGGACCAGTTCCAGCAGCTTGCCGGGCATCTTATCCGCAAGACGATATTTATCCAAAATTACTCTGGCGTCGGCGTAGCTGGTCGGGTCGGGCACGGTCGGTCCCGACGCGATGGCATCCAGGCTGTCACCCACGACATCCGAGAGAATCAGACTGACCGAGGCGGCCGGTGCTATTGCCTGGGCCAGCTGGCCGCCCTTTATGCTGGACATATGTTTGCGGATACAATTGATTTCATTGATGGTCGCGCCACATTCCAGCAGAAGCCGCGTGACAGCCTGCTTGTCTTTCAAAGAGAACACAATCTCTTGTCCGGGCACCTGATGGCGGCAGGGAAGGGGCAGCAGGGCGGACCCGCCCCCGGACATAAGATTTAGGACCAGCGTGCGTGCATCCGCAGAGGAGCACAGCGACAGAATTTCACGGGCGCCCTGAACACCATTTTCATCCGGGATGGGATGGCCGGCTTCCCGCAGCTGGATATACTGCAAGGTTTCCGTATGACCGTACTTGACGACGATGCAGCCGCCGGTGATCTTCTCCCCGCAGATGTGCTCGATTGCCAGGGCCATTCGGGCGGTTGCTTTGCCAGCCCCGATGACAACCAGATTGTTCCATTCTTCAAGGTCGTATACCTGCTGAGCCCCATTGTATCCGATTGTTAACCGGGAATCTGTGAGCCGCACGGATTCGCAAACCAGTGCGTAAGGATCGACGCGATTCACGCCGGCCGTAAAGATATCCATCAGATGGTCACATCGGGGGGACATGGGGTCCTCCAGTTTCAGTGTTTGGCTCAAATGCGTCAATCATCAGCCTAAACGGAGCAATGGCGCGCACGCGAACAACATGTTTCTATTGAGCATATATCCCAAGCGCCAACGGAAGTCAAAACAGACCAACCGGTATACGACCGAGGATTCGTTCGATGACAACAATGTGGATGCAGCCGATCCTTCGATTTGTTATGATTGTATCGAAGGCTAAAAATATTTGCCTTGTTGTCAGGTCACGTGTTATTTTTCAATCTCATTGACGCCATAGCCCTTTAAGCTCGGACGGTGCAGGATATTATTGCAGCCTGACCCGGTATGTTGGGGATAAGATGACTGAGAAACCGACCTACGCAGAACTGGAGCAGCGGGTAGACCGGCTCAGCCGCAAGGTTACCGGGTTGGAACGGGCTGAGAAGATGAATCAGACCCTGTACCGGGTTTCCAGTGCCGTCAACACCACCGAAAACCTGGATGACCTCTACGCCACCATTCACGCCATTTTGCACGATGTCATTGAACTCAGGAATTTTTATATCGCCATTTATCATCGGGATAAGCGGTCCATATCCTTTCCCTATTATCGGGATGAACATGAAGATGATTTTAGTCGTATAGACGACTTTGAGGAGACCAATTCCCTCACGGGTGAGGTCATTTTGATGGGGACGCCCTTGCTGCTGACCCAGAAGATGCTGGTCGAGCGGGCCAGTCAGAACAAGATAATGGGCACCGTTCCATTGATCTGGATGGGTTTTCCCCTGAAAGTGAAGGGCGACGTGATCGGCATCATTGCCGCCCAGAGCTATGATGACCCCGACCAGTACAGTGCCGCGGACCTGGACTTTTTAGCCTCCGTTTCCGAGCAAATCGCCATCGCCATTCAGCGCAAACGCATCACCGAAGCGCTCCAGGAAAGCGAAAACCGCTTTCGTTCCATGGCCGATACGATGCCCTGTGCGATCTACCGCTGTGCCCTGGACGCGCATTGGACCATGGCGTTCATCAGCCAGCAAATTTTTGAAATTACAGGCTACCCTGCCTCTGACTATATTGACAACGCTGTACGCAGCTATGCCAGCGTTATCCATCCGGATGATAACCCGCGCGTGGACGCCCAGGTCCGGGAGGCCGTGGCGGCCCGACAATCCTGGGTCTTGGAATACCGGGTTTTTCATGCGGATGGCTCCATCCGCTCGGTCTACGAAGAAGGCCGGGCAATTTACGCAGAAGACGGTAATACCCGCTTTCTGGATGGATTCATTCTGGATAATACTGCCCGGCAGCTTGCGGAAGTATCCTTACGCAAGAGCGAGGAACGCTATCGGACCCTGCTGGAAGCGTCGCCGGATGCCATTGTGGCTTACGATAACAGCGGCAATATCATCTATATCAATCCGGCTTTTGAGAAGACTTATGGCTGGAGTGCGGCCGAATTGGCCGGCCAAAAAATTAATTTCGTACCCGAGCATGAAAAGGAAAAAACCCGCCGGGCGGTCATGCGCAACCTGAAGGGCGAAGATGTGTCTCTCGAAGCCCAGCGGCTTACCAAAGATGGCCGCCTGCTGGACATTCACCTGAAAACAGCCATATTACACGATGACGATGGTAACCTGCAGGGATCCATTGTTATTCACCGGGATATTACGGAGAATATCGCCGCTGAAAAGGAGACCAGGCGCCTGCAGAACCTGTTGGGAAACATTGTAGATTCCATGCCCTCCATCCTGGTCGGTATAGATGACGCCGGGCGGGTTACCCAATGGAATCGACGGGCCGAGGAGGAGACCGGGATTAAAGCCGCAGCGGCCGCGGGCCGCAAAATCGGAGATGTATTTCCCCGGCTGGCGGATGAAATTGAGAACATCCGGTTGGCCATGCGCGAGCGCCGCCCCCAGCATGATGCCAAAAAGCCTTATCGGGACGGTACGGAAACACGCTATGAAGATGTTACGGTTTATCCTTTGACGTCCAATGGTGTTCAGGGGGCCGTTATCCGGGTGGACGACGTAACCGAAAGAGTTCGGCTGGAAGAGATGATGATCCAATCGGAAAAGATGATGTCCGTGGGCGGTCTGGCGGCCGGAATGGCGCATGAAATCAACAACCCCCTGGCCGGCATCATGCAAAACACCCAGATAGCCAGAAACCGGCTTTCCGGTGCTTCACCGGCCGATGAGCGGGTGGCCGCCGAGTGCGGTACCACCCTTGAAGCGATAAAGGCGTTCCATGCTAAGCGTGGCCTGATCAGCATCTTGGAAGCTGCGCTGGAATCGGGTTCGCGCGCAGCCAAGATCGTGAACAATATGCTCAGTTTCAGCCGAACGGGGGATGCTTCTCTCACCCGGCAGAACCTGGCCGACCTGCTGGATGCAACCATCGAGCTGGCCCAGAGCGATTATGATTTAAAACGGAAACACGATTTTCGCAAGATTGAGATCATCCGCGACTATGCTACCGATACGCCTCAGGTCCTGTGTGCCGGCAGTAAGATCCAACAGGTCTTCCTCAATATTCTCAAAAACGGGGCAGAGGCGATGACGGCCTGGGATGAACGACCGGCCCCGCCTTGTTTCCAGCTGCTGGTCAAACCGGAGGATGCCATGGTCCGGGTTGAAATCCAGGACAACGGGCCGGGAATGGACGCGAAGGTGCGCAAGCGGGTTTTCGAACCTTTCTACACCACGAAAAGCGGCGAGGGCGGCACCGGGCCCGGCCTTTCGGTCAGCTATTTCATCATCACGGATAACCACCACGGATCCATGACGGTCGATTCCGAACCGGGTAAGGGTGCCCGCTTCATTATCCGTCTGCCCGTCGGTTAAGCCATCGTAGCCGCGCCAGCCGGCCCCCTGTTAACGTTTGATTTAAAAAGGAGTGACGCAGTGCTTGCCCGGGATATCATGGATCGCCAGTTCCATACGTTGCATCCCGACATGACCATCCAGGCAGCCGTGCAGGCCTTTCGAGAAGCAACCCGCCAGGAAGGCAAGAAAGTATTCGGCATGATGGTGACGGATGACCACGGCCATCTGGTGGGCATGCTCTCCATGTACGATATCCTCATCTATATTCAGCCCAAGCACGCTGCCATCTGGGGTGAAATGGAAGAATTGGATCCCGACCGCCTCTTTCAGGAGCAGCTGCGGCGTGTATGGTCAGTCAAGGTTGATGACATTATGACGGCCGAGGTGGTGACGATCCATCCGGACGCCCATCTGCTGGTCATTGCCGATATCATGATAAAAAAACATATACGCCGGCTGCCGGTGGTTGCGGATCGGCAGGTTGCCGGCATCGTCTACGTGTCGGACGTGTTTCACCAGATGCTGCATACATTCTAATCTTCTGACAGGGTGAACAGATGCCAAAGTTTCAGCCCCGGAGAGTCTTGACCGGCATCCAGGTCCGGGAGGCCATGCGCCGCCAGGTGGTGGCGCTGGAAAAGGGTATTGCCGCTCGCGATTCCGTCCGTCACCTGATCAAATACAAAATCAATGCCCTGTTGGTCACCGACTCCGGCGTGCCCTGCGGTGTCGTTTCCAAGACGGATCTGCTGGCCCTCATGTATGCGGGTCTGCACCCGCAAACCCCTTTGGGGGACATGATGACGGGCCCACCCGTGGCTTGCTTTCCGGATGATTTGCTCGATGACGGCCTTGAAATGATGCAAAGTTGCGGGATCCACCAACTTTTTGTGATTGGCGCCAGCCGGGAGCAGGTCGTTGGCGTGCTCTCCTATGCCGATATTGTGGGGCTGCTTTATCGGTATTGCCATGCCTGCCGGCAAAGCACTCGCGGCCGTTCGCCGGCGGACGCTCTTCACCTGCCACCGGAGTTAACCGTGCAAGACGTGATGAGCACGGACGTCCAGTTTGCCTATGAAGCCGACCCACTTTACACGGTCATTGAAACCCTGACTGCGAAAAGTCTGGGGGCGATTCTAATCTACGCTGCGGATGGTCGGGCAGTGGGGGTCGTCTCAAAGACAGATCTTATCCAGGCCTGGTTTCATGGTGTCCGGCCGGACGCACCCGCCGCCGATGTGATGAGTACGCCGGTACAACATTGCCGCCAAAACGCAAAACTGATTGAGGCTTTGCAGCTGATGCTGTTGCAGGATGTCCAGCGCTTGTTTGTAAGCGCCGGCACAGCGGATCAAATCTCCGGGGTGCTTTCGCTTTCCGACGCGGCCCGATTCCGATCCGGCTCTTGCCGGGCCTGCGCGGCCGGCCGCCTTTTGACTTAGCCGCTCCCTTGCGGCCCAGCGCCTCTATTGTTGGTGATCGGAAGGTGTGATTCAGGTGAGTGCCCGCTGCCTTTGGGCCGGTATCTTCAAAAGGATATAGAAAGGCTGCTTCCCGATGGGGAAACAGCCTTTATCTATTCGTGCCAACAGCTTATGTATCAGTCAACCTTCAGCACCAGGGCGCCGCCGGTATCACCAGCCGCGCAACCGGCAAACAGCAAGTAGCCGCCGCCGGCCATGACAGTTTCCTCGATGCCTTCAATGATGGCCCGTCCCGCCGTGGGGGCCTGGGGATGGCCATATATCAGAGAGCTGCCGTAATTGTTGAACCCGTTTACATCGATGCCCAATTGGTCAGCCATGTAAATATCGTTGGCGGCGAACGGGTTGTGGGTTTTGATTACCTTGACATCACCGATGCCGATACCAGCATTTTCCAGGGCCATTTGAGCTGCCGGTACGACGGCCATGGCCATGAAACCCTTCTTTGCACGGGCATATCCATACGATACGACCTGGATTTCCGTCCCGGGATCTGCACTGAGTTCCTTGGCTTTTTCCCGGGTGGTCACCGCGATGCCGCAGTGGCCGTCGGCCGGGTGGGTCTGGGCGCCGAAGGTGTGGACGCCATCGGGCAATACCGGCCGCAGTCCGGCCAGGCCCTCTGCAGTGGTGGGCATAATGCCTTCATCGGCTTCGACTGTTATGGTTTTTTTTCTGGACACCTGGATTTCAACCGGGAACATATAGCGCTTCTGGAAGGCCCGGTCGTCGGCCAGGGCGTCTTCGTACTGCTGGTAACGCCGCAGAGCAACGGCATCGCATTGTTCCCGGGTGACGCCGACTTCCTGGGAGACATTTTCGGCTGTTTGAATCATGGCGCCCTTGGCCCACGGATCACGGTTGAAGTTGTCCATCATCCAGTTTTCAGCAAGCACTTCACCTCCGGGACCGCCCGGATTGGGCCAGATGGTATGCGGGCCATTGGAGGCCCGGTCCCCCATCAGGCAGTAGGTGTTTTCGTATAGACCGTTATCAATCCCGGCGGCGGCCTGGAACACACAGGTGGTCGACGTAGAGCAGGCCTGTGTAATCAGCATGCCGGGGCTGTTCTCGGCTCCAATCAAAGCGGCTGCCCAGGGGCTGCCATAGAACCACTGGGGCTGGCCGATGGTCATTCCCAGGAATACATAGTCGATGTTCAGCGGTTCCCAGTTCTTCTGGGTAAACCACCGCTTGCTCGTGGCCGCAGCCAGTTTGATGGCATGCGCCGAGGCCATGGAGCCCTGCCAACGGGCAAATGGAGAGCTGTAATAGCCACCGTAGGGGATAAACGCTTTCGTCAACATAACCTTGTACCTCCGCTTCTAATTTATCGTTGAACTACATGCTGATCATCAGGCATATTTTTCTCTCAGAATCCGATGCAGAATTTTGCCGGTCGCCGTTCTGGGCATGGCTGCGGACTCAATGAAGATAATATCCTTGGGGCGTTTATAACCGGCCATCTTGTCTTTGCAGTAGATGCGCATGCTATCCTCATCCAGGTCGGTTCCCGGTTTTTTAATGACCACTGCCGCCACCCGTTCACCCCACTTGTCGTCCGGCAGGCCGATCACGGCTGCGTCGAAGACATCCGGGTGACCGCCGACGACCTCTTCAACTTCGCTGGGATATACATTTTCGCCGCCGGTAATAATCATATTGTCTTTGCGATCGACGATTTCAAAGAAACCGTCCGCATCTTTACGAGCCATATCACCGGCCGAGAACCAGCCATCGACAAAGGACTCGGCTGTTTTGTCGGGCAGTTTGTAATACTCATCAAAGAGCATGGGCCCCCTGGAACAGAGTTCACCAACTTCACCGTCCGGGACTTCATTACCATTTTCATCCAGGACTTTGACAAATTCGGTACCGAGCGTTTCAAATCCGATCGAGCCCAGTTTTTTCATCTGGTATTCCGGTTTCAGGACGGTCACAATGCCGGCCTCGGTGCTGCCGTAACCTTCGTACAGCTCAACACCCTTGAAGTACCCCATGATGCACTCTTTCATGCTCTTTCGGACCGGAGCTGAAGAGCACAGCAGCTTCCGGATGGAACTCACATCGCGTTTAAGGGCGTCTTCCGGCGCATTCAAAATCAAGTTGTAGTGCGTCGGTATCAGCGAGATGAACGTGACCTTTTCTCGCTCTACTATTTCCAGGATTTCCTCCGGCCGGAAGGACTGGGCCGGATGGACATACACGCTCGCGCCAATGTAGAGGAAAATAAAGGTGAAAAACGTTGAATTGATGTGGCACAAAGGCATGACGTTCATGCAGAAATCGTGTTCATTGAACCCGAAGTCCACGGCATTGATCAGATAGAAGGCAATATGCGAGGCATGGGAGCGAATCACGCCTTTGGGTTTACCGGTCGTACCGGATGTGTAGATCAGGATCCAGGTGTCCTCCGGTGCCACCGCAATCTCGGGTTCGGCCGCTGACCCGCCGTCGATCAGGGTTTCATAGGGGCGATATCCCTCCCGTTGGGCGCCGACTATAAAGTAATTGGCGGCAGCGATGTTGACCAGCTCATTTTTAACCCGATCTACCTCGGCGGCAAACTCATCGTGTACGACGAACGCCTTGGCATCCGAGTTGTTGGTGATATAGGAGATCTCCGGACCGACCAGGCGGAAATTGATGGGCACGATGACCAGGCCGGTTTTGGCGGTGGCCAGGTAAAGCTCGATAATTTCGATACTGTTTTCCATGAGCACCGCTACCCGGTCACCCTTGGAGAGCCCGAGGCCAAGCAGGTTGTTGGCCAGCCGGTTTACACGTTCATTCGTCTGCGGATAGGTAAAACTACGCGATCTGTCGGTGAGGGCAACTGTGGTGGGGAATTTTTTGGCGTTGACTTTCAGGTTCTGGCCCAGGTTCATCCAGCAGGTCATAAGACCCCCCTTTCTCCTCCAGTGGTTTCAGACTTCAGACTGCCGGCGGCCGCGTATCGCCGCCGGCAGGTTACACATCTGCCTACAGGCTTATCCGGGCATCTACCACGCATGCGCTGTCTTCGAAAGCCAGGGTGGGGTTGAGATCGAGTTCCTGGATTTGCGGCAGATCGGCCAGTAGCTGTGAGAGACGCAGCAGGACTTCCTGCAGCCCGGCCCGATCGACGCCTTTTTGACCGCGCACGCCTTCGAGCAGCGGCGCCAGCCGGATTTCAGAGAGCATATCTTCTGCTTCCGCGGAGGTCAGCGGCGCCAGATTGAAGACCACATCCTTGAGCACTTCCACATAGATGCCGCCCACGCCGAACATAATCAGATGGCCCAAGCCCTCTTCGGCCTTGGCCCCCATGATCACCTCGGTGCCGCCCGGTGTGAATTTCTGTACCAAAAATTTCAGGTCGTCGGCCGGGAATTTGGCCTGCATCTGCGATACTGCCTCTCGGACGGCAGCAGCATCGGCCAGGTTGACGGCTACACCGCCCATATCGCTTTTGTGAATGACACTCTCCGAGTCCGCCTTTACGACCACAGGGAAACCGATGTCGCCGGCAGCCTCTGCCGCCTCTTCCGCTGTGCCCACGACCGCCCATCCGGCGGTCGGGATTTTATAAGCATCCAGGATGCCGTAAACATCGTCAGCCGTAAGCATCTTGCGGCGCGATGCCACCGCCTTTTGCATGATTGCAGCGGCTCCCGCCTTGTCTACGTCCATGAAAGTTTTTACATCGCCGGCCTCTTTCTCCAGAATGCGACCGTAACGGACCATGGCGGACAGGGCCCGGGCAGCGACACCCGGCAGACTAAAACAGGGAACACCGCCGTCCTGGAGTATCTTGACGGTTTCGGTCCACTGGCGGCGGTCGGTCATCAGGTTGCAGACGATGGGTTTGATGCGCTGCTGGTTGACGGCGACAATTTCCTTGGCGATGCTATCGGTGTCTACGAAAAAGGGAGTCACGAAGTTGATATAGAGACAATCATAGTTGTCATCCGCCATCATGGAGTCCATGCAGGCACGATAATGGGCGGCATTCCCGGTGGCCAGTACATCAACCGGATTATTGACGGAAGCCTCCGGGTAGAGGTTCTCTTTGAGGAAGGCCGCGGTCTTTTCCGAAAGGGGGGGCAGGGTCAACCCGTCACCGACCATGACGTCGGTAGCAATGACCGCCGGTCCGCCGGTGTTGGTGATCACACCGACCCGGTTGCCCTTGGGGATTGGCTGGGTGGCAAAGGCAGCGGCCGCCTGGATCAATTCACCCTCATCCCGGAAAGACAGGATGCCGGCTTTTTTGAAAATCAGGTCCGTGGCCAGGTCCTCTTTGGCCAGGCCGCCCGTATGGGAGGCTGCGGCCTTGGCACCTTCAGCGGTGCGGCCGGCTTTCATGGCCAGGACGGGCTTCTTGGCGGCCACTTCACGCGCCACTGTCATGAAGGTTTCGGGATCGCGCAGACCTTCCACGTAAGTCACAATCACGCGGGTGCCCTCGTCTTCGCCGAGGTAGCGGATAATTTCCGGGATGGTGACATCGCAGGCATTCCCATTGGAGGCGTAGATGCGGGTTCCAATGCCCATCTCTGAAAACCCCTGGTGAATGACCTCGGCCACCCCGCCGCTCAGGGCTACGATCGAAATATAGCCCACATCGGGCTGGGTGAACGTAAAGTTGCAGTAAGCGCGGATGTCCGGATCGGAATTGATGATCCCCTGGCAATTGGGGCCAAAAATGCGGATACCGTATTTTTTGGCCCGGGCCAGGAAGTCTTTTTCAATGGCTTCGCCCTCGGGACCGGTTTCCGAAAAACCGCCCGAGTTAATAATGATGTTCTTCACCTTTTTGATACCGCAGTCTTCAACTGCCTGGGGGACGAACTTGGCCGGTATCACCATGTGAACCACATCGACACCATCGGGAACATCCATGATGGATTTATAGGCCTTGATGCCGCGGACTTCGTCTGCCTTCGGGTTGATAGGATAGATGGGGCCCTTGAACTCAAAATCTACAAGATTGCGGATAACCCGGTTCCCGATCGAGAACTCTTTGGTGGAGGCGCCGATTACCGCCACGGATTTTGGTCGAAATAAGGACTCTAACATAGTTTTCTCCTTATCGGTTTTCTTCCAGTTGTTCGATAAACGCCTCAACGTTGGTCTTTGTCTGTTCATCTGAGATGAGGCGCAGGTCATTCAGGTCGCCATTGATGGTCAGGCTGGGGATACCGGTCAGTTTCTCCATGCGCTGGGGCAGACCGTAGCGGCAGTTGGAGTTGTTTGGGCAGGTCATGGCATCGTGGTAGACGATACCGTCTACTTTGAAAAAATCGAGCATCTTACTGATGTATTCCTCTTTGTAGTGGTCGCCCCGTACGATGAACAACTCAGTATAAGCCCGGGCCATACTGGTGAAAGGGTCATCCGGGTCGAGAGCCGAAAAAATCCAGCTGTTGCAGTACGTGGATGCCAGTACGGAGGTATGCAATCCCGCAAACAGCTTGGCATGGCTGCTCAGGCGTCCCCAGACCGGCATCCCGTCCCAGTAGATGCGCAAGCGTTCATTGTCGATGGCGCCCTCACCGGCGGCAATGCGGTCTTCCAGTTCCTTAAGAAGGGCGCGATAGCACTCGTTGGCCTTTTCGGTACCCCGGCCGACCACGGCCGCACCCATGAGGGTTGTACCATCGAAAAAAGTCAGGGGCGAAGGTTTGGCTGCCGCGCAGTCCAGTACCTTTTTCCACAGCTCAGAACACTCCCGGGAGGTGGCCACGGTTTCTTTGAACCGGTCCATATCGAATTTGGTACCGGCTACTTCTTCCAAGCCGGGAACCAGGCTTTCCATCTGCTTCTTTATGGAGAGCAGGTAGTCATCGGTCACTTCTTCCACACCTACATAAGAGTGCACACCCAGGACGGGCACATTATATTCCTTGCCGTAGAACTTGAACCAGTCCTGCACGTCCCGGCATTGATTGGTGTTGAAGACCAGAACGTCAGGCTTTGGGGGGCCCTCGATGCCTTTAAAAATGTTGGCCAGGGGTGATACGCCTTCCAGGTAGGCGCCGACGTCAGCGGTGAGGTAGGAACAGATATTCGGGGAGTACCCGATGGCGTTGGCCTTGGGGATCAGGTCCGTGGCCATACGCGACGAGCCCAGCATGGCACTATGGGTTTCGGGAAAATAGACCAGGAACCCCATTGCCCGCAGTATTTCCGCGGGGCCCACGCTGGTGCACCAGGCGATTTTCTTTTCACCGGATTTGGCCGCCCCGTCTAGTTCGTAGTAATAGTCAGCCATGAATTTTCCCAGAACTTTGGACGATTCAAGCCTTTTGAGTTTTATTTTCTTTTCGTCTGCCATGTTTATTCTCCTGTTCGTATGTGACCGCCGACGGGCTATAGTTCAGCGGCATACAATGCGGCACCGATGGCGCCGGTAAGCTGTGGAAATTCCGGCACAAAAATAGGCTTCCCGGTCTTTTCCTTTACCATTTCGACGATATACCGGTTGTGGGCGACAACCCCGCCGGTCATCACTATCTTTTCAGTCAAAGCATCCATTTCCAGAACTCGCTTCGTAACCGAATAGAACAACCCCTTGATGATGTCCTCTACTTTTTTCCCGGCCCGGATCTTCTCCAGTACCTCCGTGGCGGAAAACACCGTGCAGAAACTGCCCAGTTCCACCATATTTTTGGACCGGACAGCGAGGGCGTTCATCTCCTCGAGCGGAATATCGAGCCGGGGAGACATTTCTTCCAAAAATGCGCCGGTTCCGGCGGCACACTTGCGATTCATTTTAAAAGACAAGCGCCGCCCGTCCGGATCGAGTTTAATGATCTTGTTGTCCTGGCCGCCAATGTCGATGATGGTCAGGGCTTCCGGAAAATAATAATGACACCCACGGCCGTGGCAACTGATCTCAGTCCGGTTAAAATCCGCAACACTGACATTCTTACGGCCATAACCGGTCGAAGTTGCGCGCACGATATCGCCATAGGAAACGCCGGCCATCTCGAGTGAGGCTTCCAGGCAGTTGTTGGAGGCAATCGTGAAATCGGTCCCGGATTTTACGACACAGTGGCCGATCAGGTTCTTGTCCTCATCGAGGACAGCTGTTTTGGTCCGGGAGGCACCAACATCGATGCCGACATACACTGCGGGTCTGGTTGTCATACGGATACTCTTTCGGCTGTTAATCGGTTCGCCAATATAGCGGTCCCTTTCCGGATGCCTAAGGCCAGAGCCGGAAACAGGCGCCGTATGTCTATGCTACTTGTTGTGTTCGATGGCAGATTCCAGGCCTTTAACAAGTGACTTCAAAGAGTTATTATAGGGCGTCTCGATGCCGGCCTGCACACCGTATTCAACAAATTTACCGTTGATAAAATCGATTTCCGTGCGCCGCTTGTTCTCAATATCCATGAGCATTGAGGGCTTGTGATTGCCGGCATTGCTCATGTATTCGATGGCATGCGGGTAAAAATCCCACCCCAGGTCGATTTCGTTGGCCCGGGCGACTTTGACACATTCTTTTATCAGGGCGTCCACGATGCCGAAGACAATGGGGTCGGTCATGGCCTGCGCCATGGTCAAACCGGTTACCGCACAGACCGGGTTCATGCAGGCATTCAGGATACCCTTGCGCCATACCATGGAGATAATCTGGTCGGCATGCTCCGTCCCCAGTCCACATTTCGTCAGTACGCCGGCGATGGCCTGGGCGGCCGGGGCCGATTCAGGGTCCATCTCCTGGATAAAATGCGGTGGGTGGTGAAACGGCATCATGACGTGGGCCGGTCCCGCCAGGCCGCAGCCGTAGTTGACCACTGCGCGCATAACCGTTTTTTTACCCAGAACCTTGGCCAGTTCGAGTTCCGTGTCGATGCCGTTTTGCCAACTGATGATGTAAGTGTCTTCATCGCAGAACGATTCCAGGGCCGAAGCGATCAGCGGCAGAGCGTTGGCTTTTACGGTGATGAAAATGACATCCGGTTTGTGCTCGGCCAGTTCATCTACGCTCAGGCAGGTGCGGGTGACGCTCTGCTGTAGACTTTCAGACCCTTCAATTTTAATGCCCGGATCAATGGCCGGTGCCAGCAGGTCGGGGACCACGTCGCAAAGGCTTACCTCATAGCCGCCTTTGGCCAGAAAGGCGGCTACAATGCACCCTACAGGGCCGGCCCCGACAATCGCAAAGGATTTGGGGTTAAAATCAGATTTGTCTTTCATGGTATCTCCCTTTCATTAAAAGGTAGAAGTGCCATTATTCTTTGGGGCGTTCGTCTATTATGCGCTTGGCCTTACCTTCACTGCGTTCGATCAGCTTGGGTTCCATCAACTGGATGGCCGCACTGAAACCGAGCAGGCCCTTTATCCGGTTGCCGATTTTCTTTTCAACTTCGGCACATTTCTCCGGGCCGGCATTGTAAACTTCGCGCTTGGCTTCCACCCTCACCGTGAGGTGGTCGAGATACCCTTTTTTACGGACCACCAGGACATACTGGGGTTCAACTTCTTCAATTTCCAGAAGAACCGACTCAACCTGGGAAGGAAAGACGTTAACACCGCTGATGATCAACATATCGTCCGTTCGACCGGAGAGTTTGTCCATTTTTAAAAGAGTGCGGCCGCAGGCGCATTCTTCTCTTCTCAGGCGGGTGATATCCTTGGTGCGATAACGGATCATCGGCATGGCCCGGCGCTGGAGCGATGTAAAGATGAGTTCGCCTTTTTCTCCCAGGGGCAGGGGTTCAAAAGTCTCCGGATCAACCACTTCAGCAAGGAAGTGGTCTTCGTTGATATGCAAGCCATCCTGGGCCTCACAGTCGAAAGATACGCCCGGCCCGCTGAGCTCAGTTAACCCGAAGGCTTCGTGGGCCTTGATGCCCATGCGCTCTTCAGTCTCTTTGCGCATTCCAGTTGTCCAGGGCTCTGCTCCAAAGATACCTACGCGAACCGGTAGTTTCCGGATATCAACACCCATATCTTCGGCTGCCTCGGCGATGGTGAGCGCGTAAGATGGGGTGCACAACAGGACCGTTGACTCGAAATCCTGCATTAAAACGATCTGGCGTTCGGTCATCCCGGCGCTGGTCGGGACAACGGTTGCACTGATCCGGCAGGCGCCCTGATGAAATCCGAGCCCACCGGTAAAAAGACCGTGCCCATAGGCATTCTGCACAATGTCCTCCGAGGTTACGCCGGCAGCCGTGAAATTGCGGGCCATACATTCAGTCCACTGATCCAGGTCCGCCTGGGTATAGGGGCCGGTGATCGGCTTGCCGGTGGTGCCTGATGAGGCATGCACCCGGACAACATCCTTTAAATCGACAGCGCACAACCCAAAAGGGTAATTATCGCGCAGGTCGTCTTTTACCGTAACCGGAAATTTGGATATATCATCCAGGCTATTTATGTCACCGGCGGTGAGGCCGGCTTCCTTGAACTTATCTTTATAAAAAGGCACACGTTCTTCCACCCAGGCAATCGTTTCTTTGAGTTTTTCAAGCTGCAGCTTCTGCATTTCTTCTACCGGCATACACTCAAATTCTTTATCCCAGGGCATGTTCTCCTCCTTGTATGGCCCGGTTCCTGCTAGGCGAACCGGCGGCCGTCATGAATGAACGGTTGGTGTTAACTCCTTGTGTTTTTTTAAGGGCCTGACGAATAGTGGCTGCGCCGCTATTATCCGGCTGCTGCTGCGGCCCCCAGGGCAAACGCTTTTAAGTTCGTTTCCACAAACGCCTGTTTCGTTTTGGTGCGGATGGTCTCTTCCACCTTGGTGGCATCAATGGGAACTTTGCCGGTCTTGACCAGGGCTCCCAGCAATACCATGTTGACGGCCAGTATATTGCCGGCTTCGGTGGCCAGTTTAGCGGCATCTATGGTAATCAGCTTTGCGCAACTGGCTTCCAGTTTGGCTGTAATTGTATCCAGGTCGGGATATTCGCCCATCCCGATGGAAACCGTAAAGGGCGGCACCGGAGTCGTGTTGGTGATAACGACTGTATCCCGATTGCATTTGTTCAAAGCCCGCAGTGTTTCCAGAGGTTCAAAGCCTACCAGGACGTCGGCTTCGCCGTCGGAAATGATTGTACTTTTGGCATCGCCGAACACAATCGCGGATTCGACCACACCGCCGCGCTGGGCCATGCCGTGTATTTCGCTCATGTGCATTGGGACATTATTGGCCAGGGCCGCTTCGCCCAGTACTTTTGAGGCCAGCAAATTGCCCTGGCCGCCAACCGCCACTATGATCAATCTCGTTGTATCCATATGACTACCCCTGCAATTGGTGTTAAATATCTGATGACACTATTTTTGACTGTTTACCCGCGTTTGCGCGCACCCTTAACCGGTCTTTTTCAAAGGCGTAATGGCATTTTCCGGGCAGATCTGGGCACAGACCGCGCAACCCACACACTGGGTGGGATTGATCTTGACGGCCCCTTCTTCAATATAAAAAGCCGGGCAGGCAATTTCGTTGATGCAATCCCGGTGGTTTTTACATTTGCTCGTAACGGTAAATGCCCGCGGCTTCAGCTGTTTCAGACTCTTGGCGTACAGGGTGCACGGTTCCTGGGAAATGATGACCGACACACCTTCGTAGGCCAGGGCCTCTTTGATGGCGCCAATACTCTTTTTAACTTTATAGGGCTTGATGATGGTGACATGTTCCACGCCGAGGGCCCGGACAATGGCCTCGATGGAGATGCGGCCGTAGCCGGACAGGTTCATGGCTTCCATATCCACCCCGGGGTTGGGCTGATGCCCGGTCATGGCTGTGATGGCGTTGTCCAGAATCACCAGGGTAAAATTGTGGTTATTGAAAACGGCGTCCGCCAGGCCGGTCATCCCGGAATGGAAAAATGTTGAATCACCGATAAAGCTGATCACCTTTTTGTCCGTTACTTTTGAAAACCCGCAGGCCGTGCTCACCGAGGAACCCATGCAGATAAGAAAATCACCCATCTTCAGGGGCGGCAGGAAGCCCAGGGTATAGCAGCCGATGTCGGTCGGATAGATGGTCTCCATGCCTTCGGCCGCTTTCTTGATCTCGTAGAAGGTGGCCCGATGAGAACAGCCGGCACACAGCGTCGGGGGGCGCATGGGTAGCGGCGGAACATCCGACAGATCAATTTTAGAATCGGCTTTAACTTCTAACCCGAAATACTTGGCGACGCAATCGCGGACCATGGCGGGGTTATATTCATATAGCCTGGAAAGGAGGTCTTCCGCCTTGCCGTTGATCGGCATGGTGAATCCGTGTTGCTGGGCGATGGAGCGGATGGATTCTTCCATCACCGGCTCGCCTTCTTCCACGATCAGCACCTTCTCACAATCTTTCAGGAAATCGGCAATCATGCCGGCCGGCATGGGATTGGAGAACCCGATGCGCAGCACTTTGATTTTTCCGGCTGCATCCAGATCCTCCACAGCATCATTCACGTATCCGTAACTGACCCCGTTGCAGACGATCCCCCACTTGCCGCTGCCCGAAACAAAGTTGTATTCCGAAGTTTCCGTAATCTCGGCGGCCTGGGCCTGCTTTTCCAGCAGCTTGACGTGCAGGTTTCGCGAAACGGCCGGAACCGCGACATGGTTCATTGGATCTTTTTGAAAGTCGCCCTTGACCACCCGCGGTTGCATGTCACTGAACGTTACCGGTGCGTTGGAGTGGTTGATCCGGGTCGTGGTCCGGAAAATGACCGGGACTTGCAGCTTTTCAGAAAGGTCGAGCGCGTAGACGATCAGGTCCTTGGCTTCGGCCACGGAAGAGGGCTCCAGGACCGGCAGACCGGACAACTTGCCGTAATAACGGTTGTCCTGTTCGTTTTGACTGGAGAACATGAACGGGTCGTCCGCCGTTAAAACCACCAGGCCGGCTTTGACGCCCACGCAGGCTAAGGTCATCAGTGGGTCGGCCGCTACATTCAAGCCCACGTGCTTCATCATACACATGGTGCGTACGCCGGCGTTGGCCGTTGCGGCGGCAACTTCGAGGGCTACCTTTTCGTTCGGGCTGTATTCGAAGAAAAGATCGGATTCCTGGGAGATCTGAAAGTACTGTAGAGAGATCTCGGAAGAGGGGGTACCGGGATACGTGGTGGCGGCCCCAATGCCGGCCTCGATACCGCCCCGGGCAATGGCTTCATTGCCCAGCAGCAGGTATTTTTTTCCGGGTGTGTCTGAAAGTAATTTGTGCATACACTGTACCTCGCTTAATTGCTTTACGGGATCAGAATCGGGCGCTGGAGGATCTCACGGCTGTGGACTTTGGCGAACACATCGTTGATCTCGTCCAGCGCAAAGGTTTTTACGAACGGGCCGAGCTTGACTTTCCCTGAGAGCACCAGGTCCAGCGTCGGCTTGTAGTACTCGGGTATACAGCCCCAATTTCCGCGGGCGGTGGCGTGGAACGCCATGAGGTTGCTCAACCGGATATCCAAGGTGTCCATCGTGAAACCCACCACGGCCAGGGCGGCGCCAAACGTCAGCAGTCCAAACGCCGTCTTCTGCCCGGCGGCGGTACCGGAGGTTTCAAAAATTTTCCATTCCGTTCGCCGGCGGCCTTGTTCTTTGACAAATCCGGAGACCGCTTTACGCAGGTCTTTGAAGGAATATTCGCCGACGTTGAACACCGCATCCACATAGGGTTTGATAGCTTCAAGTTTTTGAGAATCGATATCGATGGCAATCACACAGGCCCCGAAACTTTTCGCGATCTGGGCCCCGAAACCACCGACCCCGCCCACGCCTATAAAGATGGCCGTGTCGTCCGCATCCAGGCCGGATTCGGCGATGGCCTGGTAGGGTGTGGTGACCGCATCGGCTATGACGGATAGCTCGGCCAGGGAAAGTCCCGGCGCTCCCTGCGGGGTGTAATTTTCATCCACCGGCACCTCGCAGAGCTGGGCGGCCGGTACGACAATATGGCTCGCGAACCCGCCCTGGATGTCGTTGCCGGGCATTTTTTGGGTAGGGCAGATATTGCCCTTGCCGCGCACGCACACATCACAACCGCCGCAGGGCATTACCGCCGGTACGATGACGGCTTTTTTATCCCAGTTTTCCGCGCCCGCTCCGACAGCTTCTACAATGCCGCTAATCTCATGGCCCAGGGTCAACGGCAGTGGGGATTTCGTTCTGACACCGCCATAGTAGAACCCCAGATCCGTGTGGCAGACGCCGCAGCCGACGACCTTCAGCAGAACTTCCCCTTCTCCGGGAGATGGCATCGGAGACTCGACCCGTTCCAGGGGTTTCTTTATATCAACCATTTGCCAGGATATCATGGTCATCTTCGTCACTCCTTTTGTTTCCATTCGGATTACCGGTGACGGTGGCATCTCTGGTCACCGTCCTATCCGGGTGTCAGGTTATAACCTGTGTGTAAATCCTATCAATTGCCTTTGAATTCGGGTCTTTTGCGACCGGCTGACGAGAGGCCTTCCAGGGCGTCGGCGGTGGCAAATATCTCTGCTAAGCGTCCCAGTTCGGTCTCGACGCCGTCCGCGATGGACTGATCGGCCTGGGCATCTATGATCTCATTGGCCATTTTAAGCGCCAAAGGTGCCTTGAAGCCGACCACCTTGGCGGTTTTGGCAGCCAGGGCCTCGTCGGTGCCCGCCGGCGCCTGGCCGCCGAGTAGCTGGTCGATATTCCCTGCTTCACACAGGGCGGCGTAACCGCTGTAGGGTGTCGGGATATCGCGCGGCTGGTATTTGTCTGAGGTACCCTGGCGTACCAGTTCGGCAATTGCGGATTCAATTTCTGCGGGCGGCACCAAACGGGTGATAATGCCCAGTGTCTGGGCATCCGTTGCTTTTATGGGGGCCCCGGTAAATGTGTAGTACTTGGCCAGGGCCGGGGAGGTGTGCTTGGCAAACCGCAGCATGCCGCCCAGTCCCGGGAAGATGCCGATGCCGGTTTCCGGGAACGCCATGGAGCCCGCCGGCGTGGCCACGATGGCCTGGCACGCCAGGGCCAGTTCGCTGCCGCCGCCCAGCGACAGGCCGTCGAGCAGGCAGATCGTCAGTTTGGCGCTGTTTTCGATTTTCAAGAGGGTTTCATGGCCGGCCCGGGTGAAATCAACAATATCCTGGATCTTGTCCGCTTTGATGTTCTTAACGAAATAGCGGATATCCGCACCGGCGACAAAGGCTTTACCAGCGCCCTGGATGACGATTGCTTTGACCGCCGGATCCTGTTCCGCTGCGGAGAACTTCTCTTCCAGTTGGGCGAAGACGCCTTCGTTCAATGCGTTCATTGCTTCCGGCCGGTTGATGGTCAGCCAGGCCGTATCGCCCTTGACATCGAGATCCACCAGTTTGAATTCAAATGGTTTACCGGCGGCCTTTTGTTTTTCAAGGACCTGCGGCATCTTGAAATCCGGGTACTTCTCGCAGATGGCGGCGACGCAGGCATAGGTCTTGTCGATGCCGATTTTGTTCATGATCTCAAACGGGCCCTGGATCCAGCGCAGTCCGATCTTGGCCCCCCGGTCCGTGTCTTCAATGGTGGCGACCTCCTCGTCGACGAGGGCGGCGGAAACACCGAGACAGACGCCGTAGAAACGATCCATCAGAGCCTCCATCTTGGATTCGTCTATGTCTCCGTCCAGGTTCCAATTTTCACCCTTTGCCACCTGATCGGCCAGGGTTTTACTGGGGGCGTAAAAAGGCCCCAGTTCCTCGCCGAGCGTGGTCGCCGCATGCAGGGCAATGGGAACGCCGGTGACATTCATCAGGACAAACGCGCCCATGCCGATCTTGAAGGCTCGTTTGCTGGCCTCCTCGATGGTGGGTATGTTGGCCAGCCCCTCCTCGAGCATCCGGGTAGCCTCGTTGAGAAAGGGTACAAAGAACCGGTTTACCGCGAAACCCGGGGCATCCTTGACCAGAATGGAGGTCTTGCCGTGCAGCTTGGCGGCCAACAGTGATTTTTCCAGGGTTTCCTGGCTGGTGCCTTCGTGCGGTATGACTTCCAGTAGCCGGTTTTTTGCAGGATGGAAGAAATAGTGATACCCTACGAAACGATCGGGACGGTTGGTCAGCTTGGCAAAATCGCGGACGAAAAAGCTGGAAGTGTTAGTGGCGAGAATTGTTTTCGCGTCACAAAGGGCATCCAGCTTTGTAAATAGATCGGATTTAACCTGCTTGTCTTCGAAAACCGCCTCGATGACCAGGTCTGCATCGGCAACGGCGTTGAAATCGGTGGTCGCAGTGACACGGGAGACAATTTCGTCGACTTTTTCCGGGGTAAAGATCCTGCGCTCCACGGCCTCACCCAGGAGTGTTTTAATGGTATCCAGTCCGCGCTGCACGAATTCGTCCTTGATATCGATCATGACGACATTGATGCCTTCCTGGGCTATTTTCTGGGCAATGCCGCTGCCCATATTGCCTGCACCGATTACACCGATTTTGTTAATCTGAGACATTCTTAAGACCTCCCCATAGTCGTTGGTTAACAGTTCTTCCACACAGGACGGCGTTTCTCTTCGAAACTGGCGATACCTTCCAGGGTATCGCCGGTTTTCATAAGCGTATTCAAAAACAGGTCATTGGCTCCCGCCATGGCATCTGCAAACGGCTTGCCGACATTTTGCTTCACGGCGCGCTTGTTCAGGCGAATGACCAGGGGGCTGCAGTGGCTGATTTCCCTGACCAGGCCGGCCAGGGCATTTTCGAAATCCGTTTCAGCGACGCAGTAAGCGGCCATCCCCATGTCTTTGGCCTCGGCGGCACTGTACCGTTTGCCGGTCGTGCAGATTTCAATGGCCCGGGCCGGACCCACCAGGGCCGGGAGCCGGACGGCCGCGTATGGCGGGAAAAAGCCCAGTTTGATTTCCGGCTGTCCGAACAGAGCCTTCTCAGAGGCCACCACGATATCGCAGGCAATGGCCAGTTCCATGCCGCCGCCCAGGCAAGCCCTGTGCACCCCGGCTATAACCGGCACTTCGAGTTGATCAAGCAACTCGAAAATCCGGCTGAAGGTGGCGATCATGTCATCCACCATTTCCGGCTTGTGGTCGGCGACTTCTACCCCGGCACACCAGCTGGGGCCCTCGCCCAGGAGCAGGACACATTTGAGACCCTGGTTGTCCAACAGGGCCGCCAGTTCCGTGTTGAGTTCATTCATCATGTCGATATTCAGCACGTTGTGTTTGGGCCGCGCCAGGGTGATGCGGGCCACGCCGTCGGCCGTTTCCACTTTCAAATGGTCAGGTGATGTCATTGGCAATACCTCATATGATAATGGTTTCCGGGTTGGTCAGGTTTTCTGGAAGACGTAGTTCAATTGCCCGTTGGAAAGCGTATTGACCACGGTTTTCATGGGCATGCCGATCTTGATGTCTTCCTGGGCCACCTCGTCGGCGATACGCCCGAAAACTCTGTAATCGCCGTAATCAAGCAGCGCGATGGAGTAGGGCAGGTCTTCTTCAAATCCAATCGGACCAAATTTTAACTGGCTGTAGGTGACCAATTTGCCGGTGCCGGCGACCTCGAACCACTCCAGGTCGCTGGATAGGCACCCGCAGCAGTCCCTGCGGGGCGGAAAGAAGGAAAGGTTGCAGGCCGGGCAGCGGGTTCCCATCACCTTGCTGTCTTCAAGGTGGTCTACGAAATCATTGACCCCGGTTGTCTGGGTAAAGCTGACTGTGCCGAATTTGCTGAATCTGATATCTTTGTCAGGTTTTTTGCCCATGGTTATCTCCCTAAAATAGTTACATTGCCGTAAAGACCGACGCCGCCGATATTGTGGACCAGCCCGATTTCCGGATTGGGGGCCTGAATATCACCGGCTTCACCCCTCAGCTGCAGCACGACTGTCCGGATCTGGGATCCGCCGGTAGCACCGATGGGGTGGCCTTTGGAGAGCAGACCGCCGTCAACATTGACCGGGATCTTCCCTTCTTTGTAGGTCTCCTTGTTTTGAATCAGGTCACGGCCCTCTCCGGGCTTGGCGAAGCCGAGGTTTTCATAAGCCATCATCTCGGCGATTGTGAAACAGTCGTGCACTTCGGCCACATCGATATCCTGGGCGGTCACGCCAGCCATGGCGTAGGCCTGCTCAGCGGCCTGCTTGGCTACGGCCAGCCCGGTAAATAAGTCCCGGCCGGTTAGATTGACGCTGGCCGACGCCGCGCCGACGCCGCGGATCCAAACCGGCTTGGTGCTGAAGGCCTTGGCTTTTTCCTCGCTGGCTACAATCAGGCACGAACTGCCGTCGGCATTGGCACAACAGTCGCCGACCCGCAGCGGGCTGGCCACCGGGTACCGCATCCGGTTTTCCTTGTCCGTGAAGTCTTCCATGTTCACAGGTTTGCGATAGACGGCCATTTCATTCAACTGGCCGTAAGTGGCCGCCTTGACACGGATAGCGGCCAAGTCTTCGTGGGTGGTACCGTACTTGTCCATGTGGGCCTGGGCGTACATGGCGTAATAGGCCGGCATCATGGTGCCAAACGGGCTTTCCCACTGGATATCGGCACCGCGCCCCATGCGTTCCTGGGACTCGGCCGAAGATATTTCCGACATCTTTTGAAACCCGAGTACCGCCACCACGTCATGCAGCCCGGAGGCGACCAGCGAATAGGCCAGCTTGAGCCCGGTGCTGCTGGATGAACACAGGGTTTCCACATAGAAGGTGGGGCCGGGGTTCAGACCCAGGTATTCGGCGAAAATGCCCGAAGGAGAGCGCTGCTTGTCATATTCCGGGGCGCTGCAGACAACCGATGCGTCAATCTCAGCGGGTTTAACACCGGCATCTCCGATTGCGTTCTTGAATCCTTCAAAAGCGAGCTCGCGAATGGATCCCGGATAACTTCTGACAAACTTGCTTTGCCCCACACCGATAATGGCAACTTTTTTCATATGTATCCTCTACTGGTGGGTTTGGTTATGGTACGGGCCTTATATGTACTGGCCGCCGTCGACTTTGATGATTTCACCGGTGACGTGCCGGGCCCGGTCAGAGGCCAGGAACGTCACCACATGGGCCAAGTCTTCCGGTTGGCCAACCCGTTTGAGTACAATTTCGCCCATGGCCATGTCGATGATCTTGTCGCGGGCTTCGGATTCCTTGAGCATCTGGGTTTCTATCAGGCCGGGCGCCACCGCATTCACGTTAACGCCGAAAGCCCCCAGTTCTTTGGCAACGGCCTTGGTGTAGCCGATGATGCCCGCTTTGGAAGCCGAGTAATTGGTCTGGCCAAATTTTCCCCGCAGACCGTTGATGGAGGTGACATTTATGATTTTGCCGTATTTTTGTTCTTTAAAAAGGGGTGCCGCATGGCGGGTGAAATTGAAGTAGCCTTTCAGGTTGACTTCCAGCACCCGGTCCCACTGTTCTTCGCTCATTTTCCAGCAGACCCCGTCCCAGTTCATGCCGGCGTTGTTCACAAGGATGTCAAGGCTCCCGAACGTTTCCAGGGCGGTCTTTACGACATTTTCAGCCGCGTCAAATTGAGCGATATCACAATGGACAGCGATGGCCTTACAGCCCATATCAATTATCTGTTGGGCGAATTCTTTGGCTTCAGCCTCGTGTTTCCGGTAGGTTAAACAAACATTGGCGCCCTCGCGCGCCAGTTCCAGTGACGTCGCGGCGCCTATCCCTGCAGAGCCGCCGGTAACAATGGCATTTTTTCCTTCAAGCAGCATATGGCCTCCAAAAGATTATAGTTAAAAGTGATCTAAGGTCACTTCACCCTTGCTTTCCTACTGGGGTTTCCCCAGGACGGCCGCCATGAATTCCGTATCGAAAGCGGCGCCTTCGGCTTGACGCTGTCGATATTCAATGAAATCGATTGTGTCCTGCCCCGTTATCTTTTTGGTGTTGAAGGCATTGAAGCCCAGGTAGGCTTCGTAGTTCATATTGGCGCCCAGCCAGTGGCGGTTGATGACCTTGGCCTGATCCCAGAAATACTTTTTCTTCAGACGAATGCCCTCAACGCTTTTTATAAGGCAGCCCGGGAATAGATTGGTGAAAGTCAATAGTATGTTATTAAGCTCCAGGTCGAGTTTTTCGAAATCTGTGGTGGCACTCATCACGAAATCGCGGGCCTCTTTGGCCGCTGCACCTCTTTTGAACTCACCGTAAACAATTTCGCCGTCATCAAGGTAAGTATCGGTGATCACCCCCGGGTTACGCACCCATTTTTCTCCGTCTTTAATAACCGGTACGCATTTGGAGATAAGACCGAGTTGTTTCATGCGGTAGGCGCTCCACATTTCGCAGGAGACACAATTCCACATAGCCAGTTCCATGGGCAGCATCCAGGGCAGGAAATCAGTGCTGCCGCCGTCAGGGGCACTGCCATGTTTTGGACCGGCCTGCCCAAAAATAGCCAGGTCGCTGGAAATGGTGATATCGCAGGCCATGCCGATTTCCTGTCCGCCGGCGATCCGCATGCCGTTGACCCGGCAGATGGTCGGTTTTTTACAGCCCAGGATGCTGTCGACCATAGCATTGAAAAGGTCCATATAAAGGCCGTACTCATTGGGACGCCCGGCGTAATATTCAGCATATTCCTTAGTGTTGCCGCCCGTGCAGAAGGCCCTGTCGCCCATTGCGGTAAAAACGGCGGCGACTACCGAACTGTCCGCGGATGCCTGCTGAAACCCAGCGATGACGCCTTTGACCATCTCGGTCGTATAGGAATTGTATTGTTTCGGGTTGTTCAGGGTGATCCAGGCGGAGTAAACGCCCTCGATGGCATTGCCCTGGCGATCAACCACGGGTTTTTTCTCGTAAATGACACCCGGGGCGGTGGAGGAAAAGTGCTCCTCTCCCCAGAGAAAATGGTTTTTGCTTCCGGATTCTCTCGGTAACCAACTTAAATCAGACATAATTTTCCTCCCTTTAAAAAGGTCTTACCTGAATTGGTGTTACATGACTAAAGACTGTTCATTCATTGGGGGACGTGTATTTATATTGAAGCTACATTGCAGCTACTCAGAAATTTGTCAAGAAAAAAGATGGTAAACGGGGAGGCAACCAAGGGCTCTCTAACGCTGTGTCATTCTTATATAATAGGAAGGGGGCCAAAATGTCATGTATTGTCGGGGTTTTCTTCGGTATGCCCGATAAGCAGTCACAATATAGCCGGTTCATTATGAATTCCGGAGACGGGTTTCGGGAACTTGATGGCGTGAATTTGAACTGTGCGCATGTTGTGAATGGCCAGGCAAACCGGACGGTGCCTGCCTGCGGGATCTTCCGGTATGGGCACCCGTAAATGGCCATACCGAATGTAGCCGGCGACGGCTGTTTTATTTGCCGGCAGCCAAAAACTCCACCAAGACCGGGTTTACGGACGCTGCATTTTCGTACGGGAGGACGTGGCCGGCTGCCGGCAGGGCGAAAAGGGTTGCCCGGGGCATGGCCGCAACCACCCGAGTACTGTTTTCGAAAGGGACAATCTGGTCGTTGCGCCCCCAGAACAGTCCAACCGGGCGGGGGTGCAAACCGGCCTTTTGAAATTCGGCTACCTGGTTGGAAAGGTCGAAATGCCGCAGTGTGCTGGCCAGGGCCCGTTTATAGCCGTGGTACGTCATCTGCTCTGTATATTTGATAATATATTCCGGGAACTTATCAGGCGCATACAATGCTTTGCGCACACTGTCAATCAGGGACCTGTCCCCAACCGCCCGGAGTAGATACGCTCCCAGGACCGGCAGGCGGACCAGTTTCCCGGTCAGGGGAATGTTTACCGGAAAGCCGGCCGGTGCGAACAGGGCCAGTTTGCCGACGCGCTCCGGGTGGCGGGCGGCAAATATAACAGCCACGGCCCCGCCCATGGACAGCCCGACCAGGTCTGCCGGGCTGCCGACGTTCAAGGCGTCCAGGAGTTCCAGCAATTGGCGGTCGAAAAGATCCCTGGTGTAATTCACCCGGGGACGGTCGGAAACCCCGCGGCCATACAAATCGTAGCGCAGGACCCGAAAGCCGGCGCGGACAAGGGCGGGCACGGTATGGTCCCAATTGAAAAGAGGGGTGGAGAAGCCGTGGATCAAGACAACCGGTGGCCCCGCAACCGGCCCTTCCAGGCGGTAGTGGGTATACCCGTCTGAAAGCTGAATGAAACTGTCGCCTATTTGCCGACGGGTCTGGTCATCTATTGCCGTGGTTTCCCGGTCCGGAATGAAACAGGGCAGGGCTATAATTAGAACCATTGTGATCGGTATAAGCAGTTTTTTCTTCCGGATCTTTGCAGGTGCCATAGATTTATCCTTGTCGGATTAGAATTAGATGCGGTCGAAGAGAATCAAACCTGGCAGGGGCGCTCGATGTTGTCCGTCAGCTTTCAAGCTCAGGTCCCATTCTCAAACCAAGTACTGTACGGCCGCCATATTGTCAACGGAGGGGGGCATTCCGGATAATTGACCGTAGCGTAGCGGTTCGGTAATAATGGCTTTAAAGTCCGGTAACATTGCCACACATGACACCGATCAGAAAAAGATAGCGATGCCAGGGTTTTTAGTGGTAAGCTGACACCGGTATTGAAAGCTGTTTGAACACGCACGCAAGGAGGCACGCCGGTGGATTTCACTTTTCTTAAAGAACCTGCCATGGTCTGGTTCTTAATCGGGCTTGTCCTGATTGTTTCCGAATTTGCAGTGCCCGGCCTGGTTATCATCTTTTTCGGGTTGGGTGCTTGGGCGGCCGCCCTGGCCCTGCTGGCCCTGGACATGTCACTTTTTTCCCAGATTTTGATATTCCTGGTGGTTTCTATTACTACCCTGCTGGTTTTGAGAAAACGCTTTATGGCTGTCGCGGCGCAAACACCTGATCTGACGGACGAGTTTATCGGGAAGACAGCCGCGGTCGAAGAGCGGGTGGTCAAAGGTGCGTATGGCAAGGTGAAATTCAAGGGTGCGTTGTGGAAAGCCGAGACTGAGTCCGACCAGGTGATTGAAAAGGGCACGCTTGTCAAAATCGTAGGTTATGAAAGTATCATACTCAGGGTAGAACCCGTTTCAGAATAGGAGGCATATATGGAACTGTCAATTTTTGGTATAGGGCTGGCGGTCTTGGTTGTGGTCGCGCTTGCTAAAACCATACGGATTGTCCCCCAGCGAATGGCGTTTGTTATTGAAAGACTGGGCAAGTACAACCGGACGCTTGAGGCGGGGTTTCATATTCTGATTCCGTTTTTCGACCGGGTGGCCTACAAACGCTCCCTGAAAGAGGAAGCCCTGGATGTGGCCCAGCAGACTTGTATCACGAAGGACAATGTCTCTATCGATGTCGACGGGATCCTATATCTGCAGGTGATCGATGCCCAGAAGTCCGCGTACGGAATCGAAGATTATAAATACGCCGTAGCCCAACTGGCCCAGACGACCATGCGCAGTGTTTTCGGCACCTTTGACCTGGATGGGACTTTCGAAGCCCGCGATACCATCAATACCAAGGTGGTTCATGCCGTAGATGAGGCCAGTGACCCGTGGGGCGTCAAAGTTACCCGTTATGAAATTAAAGACATTATGCCGCCGCAGAGCATCATCGAAGCCATGGAAAAACAGATGCGTGCGGAGCGGGACAAGCGGGCGACCATTGCCGAATCGGAAGGGGATAAACAGTCCGAAATCAATCGGGCCGAGGGCAAGCGACAGGCCATGATAGCGGAATCAGAAGGTGAGAAGCAAAAGCGGATAAATGAGGCGGAAGGCCGGGCTGCTGAAATCGAAAAAGTGGCGGCGGCGACTGCGCTTGGCCTGACCAGCATTGCGACTGCAATCCAGAAAGAGGGCGGGGCAGATGCGGTTAACCTGCGCATTGCCGAACAATATATTTCTGAATTCGGAAAATTGGCCAAGGAGAGCAACACCCTTATTATCCCATCCTCCCTGTCCGATGTTTCCGGCTTTGTGGCCACGGCCGGCAAGGTGATTGACAATTTGAAGAAAATTGAAACAACCGGTTAGCAATTCAACCGGATGTGCCGGGGGACTGAAGGCACCCCCTTAGAACCTTTTTATCAAATTGATGAATTTGCTTCTATCGAACCCCATGGTCTTAAAATAGGAAAGCAGGTCCGGGGAATCCCACTGAACGGAGGTGTAGATATCCTGAAGCCCCGCCTCTTTGGCCATGCGAAAAGTTTCCTGGGCCAGTTTTTCACCAATACCCTGCCCCATGTAGGCCGGAGCAACCCCCATGGTTGATATCCAGGCGCTTCTTTTTATGCCGAAGATGCCGGACATGATGGTGCTGATCATATAACCGATCACTTCGCCGTCCAACTCGGCCACAAAACTGAGATCTTCTTTCTTTAGCGGCTGTTCGGTGAGCATCTGAACAAAATCTTCAGCTACGGGAGTCTGGGTGATGTCGGCGCAGATATGACCGACTCTCAATGCATCGCCTGCCTGCAGTTTTCTGATAACAAGCTTTTCCACTATTCTATTCCCTTCTAATCGATCCTGATGATTTTTACCTGGTGTCCCACCCAGTTGGGGGGCAGGTAAACCCGACCGCTGTTGCCGCTGGATTTCACCTTTTTCTCTATCATTTCTTCGCCGTAGACTTCGAATTTGACGCGGCTCGGCGGTCTCTCCGGTGCTCTGTTTTCAGAACTCTTTTCATCTTCAGACACGGTCGTTACCTCGCTGAAATCAATTCATAGCGCAATATATACATCGGGGAAACGGGAGATACATTTGGGAATATCGTGATTGAGGCCTGTCAAAGTGCCCCTGACACGCTCCAAACACGTTAAGGCAAATGCTAATGCTGCGGTCAACCTGTTTGGGTTTAGGTGACGATTTGCCGCTTTGTCCAACCGGCACCCAGTTTTACATTACCGGCTGGTCATTAAATTCCATGGTATTTCCAGTGCTTATATTTTTTTGTATTCATCTGGTTAACATGATCGCGGTTGGCGGTCAAGATGAATTTTAGCTGCATCGTAGCTAGATCTCGTTTTCGGTGGTCTACCGTCGGAGCAGTTCCAGAGCGCCCGGAGATATCAATGCGTTTGTATTTTTTACGGGCTGTGGTATTAAATCATAGGTTCAATGCGGGCAGTTTCTACCGTGCCGGAACCCACCCTGGTTTACACAGGCAACTATTATCGAAAGGTAATGTCATGAGACAGATCAAGTTGTTCAAATCGGTAATTATTGTACTTGCGATCACCTTTACTATCGTCTTGACCGGGCGGCTATTGCCCGGACCCGTGCCGGCCAGCGCCGCCAAGATATATAAGTACAAGGTCGTTTCCATCGGAACCGCCAACACGGTGTATGAGTATGAAAAGCAGTTAAATGACATGGCTTTTCAGAGCTGGACATTTGACCACACGGTGCCGCGCCGGGAGTGGGCGGTTTTCAGAAAGTAGGTCCATCTCAGCACGGATCCATTTCTCCTGATTACCACCGGACCCATCCAGGCAGCGACCCATGCGGGCAGTGCCGTAACTATCCGGTGTTTTAGATTTTCACATCCACAGGTTGCCTGATATCCATCCCCTTTTAGGCCGCCTGCGGGCCCATCGCGGGGACCTTCCAACGTCCATTCATAGCACCTATATTCATATCCAACAGATGCGCCCCCACAGGCAACTGGCACAGATGGGCTTCAACAAAAGGGACGCATTCGGGACGCTATTTAGGTGGCTATTTGTATCTTGTGAGACTATTCTCAGCTCAAAGGGTCCTCATGATTTTTTGATAACTAAAGCTTTTAGTAAAAATGCGGATAGTACAATTAATGGCTGTTTGTTTGTAACAGATTGAAATTTATGATATACAATGCAATTTAGTGTGTTCATTGAAGTGGCGGGAGACTTTTGAATGCGATCGTTGCCGAATCGGGTTGGTTTGACCAATGTTATTGACCGGTATATAAACGTGGAGCTTTAAATTGCATAGTCTATCGAAATCCATCTGGCTGCCGGCCTACTTGCTGCTCGTTGTGCTTTTTCTAAATGGAACTGCGGGTACCAGCGTTAACGCTGAGAATGAAGTACCACTCATGCCGCTGCATGAGGTGTTGGAGGTTGTCACCAAAACCAATCCTGAAATATTGGAGGCTATCGAGCGTTACCACAGTGTCAAGGCGGAACGCTCCATTGCCACGGCCGGTTACTGGCCTACGGTGGGGACCGAACTGGCCGCCGGCCCTGAAGTTACCGATGGGGTCCAAACCGGTAACACCCGTGAGGACCTAAATTCGGCTACGGCGACCCTGTACGCCCGGCAGAACTTGTGGAGTGGCGGAAGAACCAAGGCCTTTGTCAATGAAACCGATGCCCGTATTCTGTCCGCGGCCTACGAGGTGGAGAATGTGGCCAACCGCGTTTTCCTGGAGACGGCTGAAGCTTATATTCAGGTACTGCAAGCCCGCCAGTTGTTGAAATACTCTGAGGAAAACGTTCTTACCCAGGAGAAAATACTCGATCAGGTCAAGGAGAAGACAGCCGCCGGGTTCCAACGTATTTCGGACTTAAACAACTCGGAAGCTCGCCTGGCGCTAGCCCGGGGCAACTATGTTTCGAAGCAGCAGGATTTAAATCAGGCCGTGGTCCAATTTCACCGGCAATTCGGCCGCCTGATCAAGCCTGAGCAATTTGTGATGCCCAAACCTAAATATCAATTCCCGGCCACCGTAGAAGAAAACGTCGATTTAGCCTTACGCCACCATCCGGCCCTGGAGGTTGCCAAATATAATATCCAGGTCCGTAAATACAGTCACCAGAAAGCCAAAGCCGATTATTGGCCCACGCTGGACTTGGAATTGAAAGCCCAGCATCGGGAGAACACCAATGGCGACCCGGGGGAGACCGACCAGGCGTCGGCGATGCTCAAGTTGAACTACACCTTTTTTGACGGTGGGGTCCGTAAAGGTGAAAAAGGGAGAAGCTACGGAGAGCTGCACAAAGAATACCAGCGGGCCTATGTGGAGCGCCGTAATGTCAACCAGACGGCCCGACTGGTCTGGAACATTTTGCAAGCGGAGGAACACAAGCGCAAATATCTGCAGGACCATGTCGATCTGAGCCTGCAAACCCTGGAAGCATTCAAAGATGAATATTTCGTCGGGCGCCGCACCCTGCTCGACCTGCTCAACATGGAAAACGAATACAATTCCGCCAAAAACGCCAATGCCGAGTCGCGGTTTTCACATTTGACCGCCTACTATCGCATTTCCCAGGCCACCGGTCTCATGCTGCATGAATACGATACGGGGCTGCGGGATCACATGCAATTGCCGCCCAAAAAGCTTTACGACCTGAAAGGGTATGAAGAACTGGACCCGAACCGCGATTTTGATTCGGTCCAGGATGTGACCGATCAGTGCGACAACACCGTGTTGGGTACCCGGACAGAATTTTCAGGATGTGCCCAGGAGAAGGTTTTTACAGTCGGTTATCAGGAACCCAAAGATCTCAGCCCCTATATCCTGCCCGAGGAGGGCGCGCCGGAGGAGCTGAATCTGAAGATTGACAAAACCAAGGACAAGCAATCCATCCACATGGATATCATTTATTTTGATTCCGACTCAGCGGCGCTGACCGAAGAGACGCGGCAGATGCTGGTCCCGATAGCGGATCAACTGAAAGCCGCTGAAGATTTTTATATCGAAGTCATCGGCCACACTGACAGTACCGCCAGTGCCGAACACAACCGCAAGCTTTCGCTGGCCCGCGCATTAAGCGTCTACGATGAGTTGATCAACTTAGGCGTGTCCAAAGCCCGGTTGGTGGCTCGCGGCAAGGGTGAACATGAACCCATCGCATCCAATGATACTGAAGAAGGAAAGCGAAAGAACCGGCGGATAGAGTTCCGGCTGCAGAAAAAGTCCGATCACGACGACCCGCGGGTTGCTGAAGAAGGGCCGGCTGCTCCGCCGGTTGCCCAACCGCTCCCTGAGGTTCCCCGGCCCGGTCCGCAAGTTGTGGAACCGCCCCCGTCCGCCCTCCAGCCGAAGCCGGATACCCCTGTACCGGATTTAAAAAAGGCACCTGAGATCGACATTCCGCCCGAGCTGAATCTGAACATCGACCCCGCGAAAAGGGTGCAATCCATCCACCTGGATATCCTGGCCTTTGCCTCGGATTCGGCTGTGCTTACCGCCCAAACACGTCAGATGCTGGTACCAATTGCAGAACAGCTGAAAGCGGAGCAAGATTTTCATATCGAAGTCATTGGTCACACCGACAGTACGGCCAGTGCCATCCACAACCAGAGACTTTCCGAGGCCCGGGCCCGTGCGGTGCATGCCGAACTGATCAAGCTGGGGGTCGATCCGGAGCGACTGTCCGCCTACGGACGGGGTGAAGATGCGCCGATCGCCTCCAACCTGACGGAAGACGGCAAACGCCAGAATCGCCGCATCGAGTTCAGATTGCGCAAGAAGACCGATCCGCATACTGAAGAGGCACCCGCTGCCGGCCCCGGAGAATCCAAGCTCGATACGGCCGCACCCGGGGATGCAATGAGTCGCTATATCGTACCTGCAGAAGGGACCCCCGCAGCGTTGGACCTGAAGATCGATCGCACGCGGCCGAAACAGTCCATCCATATGGATCTCATTACGTTTGCCTCGGATTCAGCCAAACTGAACCCGGATGCGCGCATCGTCCTGAAGCACATCGCGCCGCAATTGATGGCGGCCGCTGATTTCGAGATTGAAGTGATCGGTCATACCGACAACACCGCCAGTGCGGCCCACAACCAGAAGCTTTCCCAGGCAAGAGCCCAGAGGGTGGCTGACGAGTTAATCCAATTGGGTGTTGCCAGCACACGTCTAACCGTTACGGGCCGGGGCGAGTACGACCCGATTGCGCCCAACACAACGGAAGAGGGCAAGCGGAAAAATCGGCGTATTGAGTTTAAGTTAACCAGAATGCAACGTGATTAATGGCTGCCATCAAATACATCCTAGTTATCTTCCATGTCTCCATCCTGGTTGTGGCCGCGGAAACAGCCCTGAGTTTCTTTGTGCCGGAAGAACGCATCGCCACTTTGAATAAGGCTTACGGTGAACAGGCGGTCAAACGCCTGAACAGCCTGCTTGTCATGATGGACACAATGGTGTCATCCCCGGAAGACAAGATAGTGGTAGCCGTGAACCGGTTCTTTAACCAGCTTGAATTCAGCCCTGACATGGATACCTGGCAGAAAAAGGACTACTGGGCCAGCCGGCTGGAGTTTCTCGGAAAGGGTCAGGGCGATTGCGAAGATTTTGCCGTCGCGAAATTTTTAACCATGGTGCAACTGGGCGTACCGGAACAAAAGCTCTTCCTGACCTACGTCAAAGCGATCGGCTATCCGGAGGCCGCTCATCTGGTTGTAACCTATTACCAGCAGCCGGGAGCGGTGCCATACGTACTGGACAACTACGACCAACGCATTTTGCCAGCGACTCAGCGCAACGATCTGATTCCGGTTTACAGTTTTACGGCAAATGATCTTTACCTGCAGAAACAGCGGGGATTAGGAAAGCGCGTTAACAGGAATTTATTAAAAACCCAACGTAATCTCCAGGCAATCGATCTTGAAATTCGTAAGCGAGAAAAATGAGTCTGTTCAAGCAAATACAACTTTTGGTAGCCTGTCTGCTTTTGATCACGCTGGTCACGGTTTTGCGGATAAACTTCAATAACGCCCGCGAGTTTACCGCCAACCAGACCTACAACAACGCCAAAAACGTCGCCAACGTGCTGGCACTGTCTTTAGGTCCCCGTATTATGGATGAGGCGTTTATTGCCACCAGCATCAACGCTATGTACGACGGTGGCTATTACCAGTCCATCACCCTTACCCGGACGGGCGGGGATATCGTTTACCGCAAGCATGAACCGCTGGTTGTCGAAGGTATTCCCGATCTGTTTCTGAAGTTCATTGATGTGGACATACCTGTGGCAGAATCCCAGGTGATGGATGGCTGGACCGTTTTTGGGACCGTTCAGGTGGAGGGGCATACCGGCCATGCCTATAACAAATTATGGGCCACCTTTAAACAGCTCTGCTTCCTCTTTGCCGTATTGGGTGGTGTAACTGTCTCAGTCAGCTACCTGGTGCTCAAACATCTGCTACGGGCCCTGGCGCGTATCCAGCGTCAAGCCGAGGCCATCAGCAATAATGAGTTTGTATTGACCCCTGACATACCGGATACGCCGGAACTGAAAAAAGTGGTCCTGGCCATGAATGCGATGGTGGCCAAAGTGCAGACCATTTTCAATCGTCATCTCGAAAACCTGATCCAGTTCCAGGAATTACGTGACCGTGATGCAGTTACTGGGTTGCACAACCGCGCTTCCTTCGTCAAAGAACTAACCCGGATGTTGGCCAGCGATACGCTGAAGGTGCAGGGACAAGTCTTTATCCTGGGGTTGACGGGTATGGAAAGATTGAATATATCCGGCGGCCATCCGGTTGTTCACAGGCTCTACAATGACCTGGCCAGGGTGCTGGAAAAGGAGTCCACCTGCCATCCACTAACGGTGGCAGCGCGTTTTCCAAGGCAGGAGTTTGCCGCCATACTGCCAAGATGCAGCCCCGAAAATGCCGTTGGATTAGCCGAGGCGACTGTGCAGGGTTTTTTACAGGTGATCGGTCTGGAGCCCGAAATTACTGATACTATTAATGTCCACGGCGGGGTAGCCGGATTCAGTGCGGCTGATGAACTGCATATGGTGCTTTCAAAGGTTGATTACGCCTTGTCCGTTGCCCGTAGCCAGTTACCGGGCACCGTCGAGCGTTTCCGGGAAGATCAAACACTCGCTGTCATGGGTAAATCCGAATGGAAAGCGCTTATCGATAAGGCGTTTGCAGAAGACAGGTTCCGCCTGACAGCCCAACCAGTCTTGTCCAGCGAGGGGGAATTGCACCGGGAAGTTTATATCAGTCTCGTAGACAGGCAGGGCCAGGTGCATCGGGCCGGATTCTTTATGCCCATGGTGATGAGCCTGGGCCTGGCAAACCGGCTGGATCAATATGTCCTGGAGCGGGCAGTCGATTTTCTGGAGGAGCACCCGCGGCGGATTCTGGCCGTGAACATGACGACTGAATTCTGCCAGGATCGCCTGGCCCTTCAGTGGCTCCGGCAGTTTCTATCCGCCAGCAAAGGCGTTCAGTCAGGTTTGGCATTCGAATTGCATGAGAATACCGTGATCCAGTCTCCTGAAATCTGCCTGGATCTGGCCGGTCTGTTTCATGGCCTGGGGTATCAGTTCGGGATCGATCAATTTACCCTGAACGATACCGCTCTGAATCTGCTGAAAGAGTTGAAACCGGCCTACCTCAAGGTCGAGCGCGACTACCTTGAGGTTTTCGACGATCCGGGTAAAACTGACATGGTATTGAACGCTATTTTTACGATTACCGACAGCCTGGGGATTAAATTGATCGCCACGAAGATAGAAAGCGAGGCCCAGCGTAGCGCAATCGCTGCCCGAAACATAACCTATTTCCAGGGGCGCGGCGTAGCTGAGGTCGCTCCATTGGGGAATATCCATGAGTAATACGTTTGCCGCTGATCCTTTAATGCAGTGCCTGGTTGTTCTGACCAAACTGAACAACAAACCGGCGACGGCCGAAGCCCTGGCTTACGGTCTACCCATTGATCCAGGGGATGATCACCCGCGACTTTTCAGCGTGGATAAGCCCAAGGCGAACTTCTCCCGTGCCGCGGCCAAGGCCGGCTTCAAGTCGCAGCTCCAAAGACGGAAACTTCAGGATATCCCCTCAGTTGTTTTACCGGTCCTTCTGGTCCTCAAGGGAGACAACGCCTGTGTCCTGCTTGATCTTGACTTGGAAAACGGTGTGGCGCAGATCATCGCTCCAACCGTTGATGAAAACCCGATGGAGATTGCACTGGACAGGCTGAGTGAAGAGTATCTCGGATTTGTATTTTTCTTAAAGCGCAGGTACGAGGGCTTTGGAGAGAATAAGCGCCCCGGCGTTGCTGCAAAACGAGGGCACTGGTTTTTCGGGACGCTCATGAAATTCAAGGGGCTCTACAGCCGGGTCTTGCTGGCCACCTTATTGGTGAAGGTTTTCGTGGTGGCCGGGCCGCTTTTCACCATGAACGTTTACGACCGCATCATACCCCACAACGCCGTTGACACGCTTTGGGTACTGGCAATCGGAATCTGTCTGATCTGTCTGTTTGACCTGCTGTTGAAGTTTATTCGAACCCATTTTCTGGAAAACGTCGCCAAAAAGAGCGATATGATTCTTTCCAGTATGCTGGAGGGTTATTGACAGCACCCACGAGGCAGTCGGGCGACGTAACGGTATCCTGGTTGAGGCTCTGGCCAACCTGGAAACGATCAAGACCTTCAATGCCAATAGTTCGGTGCAATGGCACTGGGAGGAAAACACCGGTTACATAGCAAGTAAAAGTGTCGTGTCCCGGATACGCTCCAATTCACTGGCCACGGTGGCCGCATTTTTGACGCAGTTTTGCAGCGTGGCCGTCATTGTCCTGGGCGTCTACCTGATCAAGGCCGGCGAGTTGACCATGGGCGGCCTGATTGCGGTCAATATCCTTGCTTCCCGCAGCATTGCCCCCATGGCCCAGGCGGTTTCACTGCTGGTGAACTTCGGCCAGATGAAAAGCGCCCTGCAGTCCCTCAATGCGTTTATGGAGCTGGAAATAGAACGGCCGGAAGAAAAGAAGTTCATCCGGCGACCCGAATTTAAGGGTGAGATTGAATTTAAAGACGTCAGTTTCAGCTATCCGGGTGAAGAGTCAAAGGCTCTGTCGAAAGTCAGTTTTCACCTTCAACCTGGCGAAAAGGTCGGGATTATCGGCCAGGTTGGTTCGGGAAAATCTACGATCAGCAAGCTCTTACTGGGCCTGTACGAACCCCTTGATGGGGCGATTTTTATTGACGGGCTGGACATTAAGCAGATTGACCCAGTGGATTTACGCAACAATTTCAGCTATGTGCCCCAGGATGTCGTCCTTTTTTCCGGAACTGTGCGCGATAACATCATCCTTAAGTCACCGCATGCTGATGATGCCGCCATTATTGAGGCCGCCAAGATCGGCGGGGTAAATGGTTTTACTGACCGGCATCCCATGGGCATGGACCTCCAGGTAGGGGAGAGAGGGTTTAGCCTCTCCGGCGGACAGCGCCAGTCGGTGGCCGTAGCCATGGGATTTATTGAGCCCAGCCCCATTGTCCTGCTGGACGAGCCCACCAATTCCATGGATTTCAATACGGAAGTAATGGTGATCGCGAACCTGAAAAAAGCAACTAAAAAAACCACCACTCTCATCATAACGCATAAGCCGTCTATTCTGGATATCGTGGATCGTGTCTTAGTCATGGACAAAGGCCGTGTTTTTATGGAAGGGCCAAAAGAAGAAGTCCTCGCGAAGTTAGGAGGAAAAGCTAAGTGACTCAGGAAAGAGCTTCTAAAGAAAGTTGTGCTGCATCCCGGGAATTGTCAAGCCAGGCCAGGGGACGCTATGGGGCAAATGATATCAAATTTATGAACAGTCTGTGCGCGGCCGTAAATGCGGACACACCGGCCCGTTCAAAGATTGTTTTGTATGTGATAACGCTGGTGGTCGTTTCGATGCTGGCCTGGGCGAGCTTTGCCGAAATAGACGAGCGCACCCGTGGTGTTGGCCGCCTGATCCCATCCCAGCAGATTCAGACCGTACAGAACCTGGAAGGCGGGATAGTAAAAGATATCCTGGTGCGTGAAGGTGAGACCGTCGAGAAAGGACAGACGCTGGTCACAATTGACAGTACCGGAGCCGGCAGTTCCTTTGCAGAAAGCAAGACGGTCATCAACGAACTCAAAGCCCGGGCTGTTCGGCTGGCGGCCGAGGCAGGCATCCGTCCGTTTTCGACCGAGTCGGGTGGTGATGGTGAATTTTTCGGACTACTGCTTAAGGAAAAACGACTGTATGAAACCAATCTCCGGCGTAAACAGAATGAAATGGGAGTGCTGCAGCAGCGCTTGAAACAGCGCCAGATAGAACTTTCCGAATCCCGCCTGGACGCTCAAATCCTGACCAAAAGCCTGAAAATGATCAGCCGGGAAATCAAGCTGACGGAACCACTCTATAAAAAGAGGCTTGTGTCTGAGCTGGAATTTATCCAGTTGAGACAGAAAGCCTTGGATAAGCAGCATGAATTGGGCAGCGCCAAAAAGAACGCCGAGAGCCTGGTATCCCAGATCAGCGAGGCGAAAAACCAGATCAAGGAAGTAGAGGACCGTCTCAGCAGTGAAGCCCAGGAAGAATACAACAAAGTGATGTCTGAAATTGACCGGCTGATGCAGACCCAGGTGGCTATCGAAGACCGGGTGGCGCGTACCAATGTGCGTTCACCTGTCAATGGCACCGTCAAGCAGTTACTGGTAAACACTTTGGGCGGCGTCGTAAAACCGGGCCAGGATATTATGGAGATTGTCCCTTACGAGAAGGTGCTGCTGGTCGAAGCCAAAATCAAGCCGCAGGATCGGGCCTTTATCTACCCGGGGCAAAAGGCGATCGTGAAGATAACCGCCTATGACTACACCATCTACGGTGGGCTGGACGGTAATGTTTCCCACATCAGTGCCGACACAATTACCGGAGAACGCCAGGAGGAATATCACCTGGTGCATATCAAAACAGAAAAGAATTTTCTGGGAACCGAGCAGACCGTGAAAAGAATAATGGTGGGCATGACCGCCCATGCCGAGATTATTACCGGCAAGCGGACTGTTATGCACTACCTGCTAAAGCCCACACTGCGGGCCAAGGCCAATGCATTGCGAGAGCGCTAATGATCATCATTTGTACCAGGGATACAGCGTTGGTGGAAACCTGTCGCCAATTGGCTGGTAACCGGGAAAAAACCGGTCGGTTGGCAGAGGTGGGGCAATTGCCTCAGCTGGATGCCAGCGCTAAAGACTTGTTGATCATAGATCTCAAGACAATTCAAGAAGCCGATCTGCCCGCAATAGCGTGCCCGGCGGTTGCCCTGGCTGAAGTTCCTGACTTTAAGCAGGCGATGCGGCTGCAGGGTCGCGGAGTGCGCGGATATGGCAATCGGCACATGCTGTTCGAGAACTTAAAGCAGGCGGTTACGGCCGTGCGCGCCGGACAGGTCTGGATGCCGCCCGCCATCATCAACCAAATGATCAATTCCATATCACCGACCGAACCCGAATCGGAGCAGCCGCTACCTCTGGAACTGCTCAGTAAACGTGAACGCGAGGTCGCCGATCTGGTCGCCCAGGGGTTATCAAACCAGGAAATGGCTGACAAACTTTACATATCGGTCCGTACGGTAAAAGCCCATCTTACTTCGATTTTCAGTAAAACTGGGTGTCGGGACAGGCTGGAGTTGGCGGTCAAGATGAAAAACTACCACCTGGTGCAAGTATAAACCTGCCGCGAAGGTTACCAGCTATTTAAAATAAAAGGGCCATGCCGGTTTAACTCCGGCATGGCCTTAATTACTACGGGTAGATCATCCTCTAGGTGATTTCCGTGCCGTCATCCGTAAATATCTTCACCTCATTGTCCGGATCCGCCGCCGTGACGATCTGAACCTGGTCGGTGCCGTTGGCGTGGGTAAACAGGCCGCCGCCTTCATGGGTCCAGTCCCCACCGGCGCCGTGGACATCGAAGGTAACTTCGTCACCAGTACCGCCTTTGACCTCCAGGATATTGTTATCGTCGGTCATATCAAAGACATCGTCCAGGTTGAGGGATACTGTCTGGGCGTCGGCGTCGTTGAGGTCGAGTTTTTCGACGTTGGCGATGGTGCCGTCTGCTATGGCACTGAAATCCAGCACATCATGGGAGATTAAAAGCGTATCATCGCCGCTGCCGCCGTCGATAGAGGTGTCATTCTCATCGAGTACGATGGTGTCGGCGCCCTTGCCGCCGTCGATAGTATCGGCACCGTCACCGCCGACAAGCATATCACTGCCGTCACCGCCTTCGAGTGTGTCGTCGCCGGCTCCACCCGTCAGAGTATCATCGCCATCTTCGCCCTGCAGCAGGTCGTCCCCGGCCCCACCGAAGAGCAGGTCATCACCGGAACCGCCCTGGACAATGTCGTCACCGGTGCCGCCGTCCACGATGTCGTCGCCGGAGTCGCCGTCGAGGTGGTCTATCCCGTCGCCGCCGGAGAGGATATCGTCATCTGCTCCACCGCTGAGGTAATCATTGCCGGCGTCACCAGACAGGGTGTCGGTGCCGGCACCACCGGAAATTGAGTCGTGGCCGTCCCCACCGGACAGGATGTCGTCACCGGCATCGCCGACAATGGCATCATTCAGGCTGCCGCCGGTGATACTGTCGGCGCCGACTGTGCCCATAATCTCATTGCCGATTTCATAGATAGCCAGCTGTGCGGCATCTGCTTGCCCATCATTATCCGTAAGGGTGTAGTCGATCAGAATAGGTTCAGATGTGCCGGTGCCGGTGATGGTCGGAATATACGTGACATTACCGACTGCAAGATCATAACCCGTTCCCGTGTATGCGACATCGATCTGGGTTACACCTCTGAACTGTGAGAGGTCAATTACCGAGGAATCTGCTGTAGCCGATACTACGACTGTATCTGTGGAGAGCACTCCATCGCCATCGGTGTCATGGGTAATAATTATAGTGGCCTCATCGCCGTAGGCCGAATTAAAATCATTTAAAGTCAGCTCGATGTTCTGAGCTCCATCCGGTAAGGCAGCCCCATCGAAAGTTATCAGTACAGCCTCACCAGAGTTTGTCTGATTGGTCTGGTCGCCGCTGCCGTCGATACCGACACCGTCAGCATTGTAAGAAAGTGTTCCCCCGCCTGCCCTGATAGTAATATCTAAATCAGAGGCGTCTACATTGGCCTGGGATGTTAGATCCACTGAAGTGATCGGTGGCAAGTCCGGCGCATAGTTGTAGTAGCCATTGCTTCGCATGGTAAAGGTCGACCCATCATCCGAATCGGTCACCGTGGCGTCAAACACCGGGTTGCCGTCCAGGTCGTAGTCATAGCTGTAAACCCAGGTCAGGTTGCTGCCGTTGTTTCCACCGGTTTGATCCAAGGTCGGGACCCCGGGTGCCGGATCAAAAGAGACGTTGGACAACTGGCTGTCCCAGCCTCCTCCAGTGTAGACAATATCCACCGAACCAATACCCGTGTAAGCTGATAGATCAACATTTTCTGCTCCACCCGTAGTGGCCGCTTGAACTTCGGTGCCCAGAGTCGCTCCGGTGGTATCATAAATAGTGATAGTGACTTCATCGTTATTTGCGCTCTGGAAATCGTTAATTGTGAGAATCAGGTTTTCAACCCCGTAGGGCAGGTCCACCCCGTCAAAGGATACCGTGAGAGCAGCACCGCCGTCCTGGTTGTCAAACGTGCCATCATCGCGGCCACCGGTAACCCCAGCCCCGCCGGCATTGAATCCGGCATTGGCGCTTAGGGCAATATTTGACCCGGCCCAAATGGTGCCATCGTTTATGGCCAGGTTTTCTGATCCGCCCACCGGTGGTGGCGGTGACGTAAGCGAGAGGTCAAGGGAGATGTTTTGACCTTTATATGTAAACTCGGTCACCTCGGCATCGTCCACAATTTTATCGACCCCGCCGCCCTGAGTGGCGAAAGGTGTGTAATCCAGGCCGAAGGAGGGGCCGCCGTCGGTACCGATAGCGGTAACCACATTGCCTTCAGCCGTCTCACCGGCCATGATTGAGTGCAGGTCATCATGGGCCTCCGGCGAATCATCGACAATGTTGATGGTGGCCGTTGCCGAAGCAGTATCCCCGTCACCATCGACAATTGAGAAGTCAAAATCAAAGGTGGCTGGCGCCATGCCGTTCGGTGCGCTGAAGGTGTAGCTGCCGTCGGCAAAGTTGAAGTTCAGCGTCCCGTGGGCAAATCCGTCGTCGGCATCCAGGGTCATCAGGGCGCCGTCAACTGCGACTGTGGCAATCAGCGCCGGCGGCACTGTAACCGTGCTGCCGTCATAGGTGAAGGTGTAGTCGGTGCCGCCCAGGTCGATGGTAATCGAGTCCACATACCCCCCGTCCGCTCCGAACAGGACGTTTTCAATGCTGCCTTCGGCGTCTACCGTAATGTTGCCGCCGAAGGCGGTTGGGACCGTGCTCAGAAGCTCGGACTGCAGCATGGAGACATCTTCGACGATCAGGGCGGGATCGACCGTACCGTAGCCAGCACCCAGCGAGTCTATATTGTGGATGTAGTTCAGGTCGGACAGGTCTGCCGGCAGGCCCGAGCCGATACCGACCGCATAGGAATCGATCGAGTTTGCATTGGCAAACTCGATGTAACCGCTGCCGATTGGTGATGTTCCAGCATTGGCTTCACCATCCGAAATGAAATAGGAGATATTCTGGACATCATCCATCGGGTTCTGGGCGGCCAGGTCGGCCGTCAGCTGCGTCAAGATTTCATCAGTAGCATCGACGTAATTGGTGCCGCCGCCCGGCGTTACACTCAAAAGATTGGTTTCAAAATCCTCATAAGCCGTATACGTGCCGACCAGCGTCGCCGCGGTATTGAACGTAATCAAGGTTACCGTGACCTGGGATGACTGCTTGAAGAATTCCTGGGCAAGTGAACTTAACGCCTCTTTGGCGATATCCATGCGTGAAGCTTCACCGGCACCCGGCGGGTTGCTGCCCGTTACAGCGCCCCAGGACATACTGCCGGAATCATCCAGGGTCAGGACAAGGTTGAAAACCTGCTCTTCAGATTCCGGTACATCCACGATCAGGTCGCTGGCGATCGGTTCATCGTCTTCTACCGTGATCGTCAAGGTGTCGGACTGTGGAATCACATTGGTGAAGTTATAGGTGAAATTTTCGGTGACGTCAGCACCGCTTCCGTCGGCCGAGGTGAGTTCGTACACGTAATCGCCGGCGCTGTACCCGGGTATTGAGTTGTCGGCGTAGACTGTCAGGGTGCCGATCGAGGTGGTGATGGTGATGACGCCAGCTGTCGGGGTGTAATTGCTGGCCCCAAAATCGACACTGTCGATCGCATTACCGGCTGCGGCGTCATTGGCAAACAGGTTGCCGGCAACGATTGCAGAGCCATTATCCGCGCCGGTACCGTCGGTGAGGGCGCTTTCATAAACCGTGCCGCTATCCGGATCGGTGGAGCCGACGTTGATGGTGGTGGTTCCCACTGTGGTTTTATCTCCGTCGAAAACGGTGTACGTGAATTGCTGATCACCGTCGCCGCCTCCAATGAAGGCATCAAACTGCAGGCCGGCCAGTTCCGCCCGGGTGAGCGTGTCGTTAACATTTACGGGAGTGCCGTCCGCCAGGGTCACTGTTCCAAATGTTGCTGGATCAGGCAATCCGGTCACCGTGATCACCAGATCGGCGTCATCCGTATCCGGGTCGGTGGGCATGGCGATGTTGAGGCTGTTGTCCTGAGAATCGCCGACCACGTAGGCCGTATGGTCGAAGACTTCGGGGGCATCGTTGACCGGCAGGACGTTCAGGCTGCCGGTATCGCTGCTGAAGAGGTTGTTATAGGTCTCATCATAGGCTTCCACCGTGATGTTACGGGTTGAGGCACTCGGGTTGTCCGAGGTGTTTTCATAGGTCAGGGAATCCAGTACCGTCTCGTATTCATTGATGTCGGCCCCGTTGGTCAGGGTTAATTCCCAGGTCGAGCCGGATGCAGATACACTGGCATTCACACTGGTTCCCGCGGTCAGATAATCCAGAACATCCTGCGAGCCGATATATCCGTCGATCTTGACAACCACCTTCGAGAGCGTTGCAGAGTCCACGTCGCTTATGGTGATACCGGTCAGAATGTTGGTGACCGCATCATTCTCAGTGTAAGCCGTATCCGGCACTGCGGATACCGACGGTGGGTTGATTACGGCATTGGAAACTTCGACGGTTACGGTCGCAGTATCGGTTTCGCCGTCGTCGTCGATGACCGTGTAAGTGAAGGTATCCGTCCCCGTAAAGCCGCCGGCCGGGGTGTAGGTAAAGGTGCCGTTGCCGTTGTAGGTTACGGTACCGCCGTTGGAGGATGTCCCGTCATGCGTGGAATAGACAGCGTTGTCCACCAGGGAGTCGTTGGCCAAAACGTCGCCGGTCACCAGCGCCGTATCCGGGGGAGTGATAAAGGCGTCGTCGGCAGCCACCGGAGGTCCGCTATCGACGCCAATACTGCCGATACCCTGGATGCCGTCGGCCGTCAGGTGGGCGCCGGCCTGGAAATTGACGGTCTGGTTGAAGTTGGTAAGGTCGACCGTGAAAGCTTCATCGCCCTCGAAGATATCCGCATCACTGTTGATGGTGACCGTAATGGTTGTGGATGTGTTGCCGGCGGTAATTGTACCGGACGTCGTACCAATGCCGACATAGTCGGAACCGGCCAGGGCGCTGACATCCACTGTCTGGTAGTCAAAGGTGAGGTCGCTGCCCAGGGTCTGGTCGATAGACACCGTGAAAGTGAGGGTGGTGGTCCCGCTGTCCGGCTCCTGGATGGATACGTCATCGATGCTGACCGTGGGTACCGTGACGATACTCACCGTGCTGACCGCGGTGTTGCTGTCATTCTCACCATCATTAACGGTCACATTGATCGTGCGGCTTGCTCCTACGGAGTCACCCACGTTGTCGAACTGAATGGCCCGGATGGCCTGCTGGTAATCCGCCAGTGTCGCCGTGCCGGTCATGGTGATCGTCCCGGTGGCGGCGTTATAGGCCCCGGCGGTAATCCCAGCCGGCAGTGAACCAACAATTAGCAGGTCGTCGGTTTCAACGTCGGTAATGGTGATCGTGGCACTCTGAATGGAAGTGCTGTCAACATCACTTATAGCAAGGTCGCTGTCGGCAATCGCTACACCGCCGCCACCTTCGGTAAAGGTGGTGGCATATCCGGTTCCGGCAGCGGATGAATCATCCGCATCGAGGTCGAGTACCGGGGGATTCACATTAACACTGTAAGTTTCCGTGTCGTTGGCTGTGGTAATGTTGCCGGCAGCATCGGTGACAGTTACGCTCGCATCTATCGTCAGGTCGGCATCCGCAGTTAGATCAGTGCCGGCCACATCGATACTGAAGCTGCCTCCGCTTACAACGCCCACATAGTCCGTGCCATTTACGGTCAGGGTAACGGTATCTCCGTCTGCTACAGCACCGCCTACTGTACCGGTAATGGCGATATTGGCGCCTTGTTCAATGGCATCGATAACGTCATCGGCCGTGATGGCGGCGTCCAAAGTGATGGATGCTGTTGGTGCCGTGGTATCGACCGTATGGGTACTGGTGGTGGTCGCGGTAAACGGGTTGCCCGCGGCATCGGCGCCGGCGACGGTGGCATCGAAACTGGTATCGGCGGCCAGGTCACTGCCGGCCACACTGATGGTCCAGGTGGTGTTGTCGGCATTGACGGTGCCACTGTACGCGGTGCCGTTAATGGTGAAGCTGACCGTATCGCCGGAGCTGGCATCGCCGGAGACGGTCCCGGAGACATTGACGGCCCCGCCGGCTTCGGCGGCATTGACAATATCGTCGGCGGTGATGGGATCCACGCTGATGGTGGCGGCGGCCGTGGTATCGACCGTATGGGTACTGGTGGTGGTCGCGGTAAACGGGTTGCCCGCGGCATCGGCGCCGGCGACGGTGGCATCGAAACTGGTATCGGCGGCCAGGTCACTGCCGGCCACACTAATGGTCCAGGTGGTGTTGTCGGCATTGACGGTGCCACTGTACGCGGTGCCGTTAATGGTGAAGCTGACCGTATCGCCGGAGCTGGCATCGCCGGAGACGGTCCCGGAGACATTGACGGCCCCGCCGGCTTCGGCGGCATTGACAATATCGTCGGCGGTGATGGGATCCACGCTGATGGTGGCGGCGGCTACAAGGTCGACCGTGTAGCCTTCGGTATCGGTGGCGGTGGCTTCGGGGTTGGCGCCGCCGACGCTGGTGGTGACGGAGGCGTCGATGGTGGTGTCGGCATCATCTCTCAGGTCGGTGCCGGCGACGTCGATGCTGAAATTGTTACTGGCATCGACCAGTCCGGTGTAGGTGGTGCCATTGACGGTCAGGGTGGCGGTATCGCCGGGGGCGACATCGCCGCCGGTGGAGCCGGTGACCGCGATGTTGGTGCCGACTTCGGCCGCGCTGATGATGTCATCGGCGGTGATGTTGGCATCCAGGGCGATCGAGGCCGTGGGCGGCGTGGCATCGACCGTGGGTGCAACAGGAGCAGATTCAGGGCTATCCGGCCCGGTGGGCGGGTAGGTTCCCGTGAGTGGATCGGGGGGAAGTGTGCCCGGTCCATCTTCGCCATCCAGCAGACGGCTGCCAACCTGGCCCCGGGTCGTATCGCCACTATAGTAATTGACATCATATTCAAAGGCATCGTCCGCGACGCCCAGGGACGTCTCGATTTCGGCATCCTCTAATTCTGCCCCGCTTTCGATGAGCTTTTGCAACATCTCAACTTCGTGCACGATAGCATCATACGGATCCACCTGGCTGAGAACGGAATCATCGAGCAGAACCCGAGCGCTCTCGCCCAGGTGGATGGTATTGCCATTATCCAGAAGGATCGTGATAAAAGAGCCTGCCGGGGTTTCGATGAGTTCGTTTTCATAGACGAATTCTCCCGGCAAAAGTTCACGAACTTCTCCTAAAGGGGTACGGGCAGTTACGGGACCTGAAATTGATTGAATGCTACCGGCTTTGGCCATGACTTACCTCCGCATATAAATTTCACAAGATAATCTATTATATGAGTTGGAGGAAAAAAAGAAATTGTACCAAGGTCCAATTTTTACGGCTATTTTCAATTCAATGACATAACAGCTTGAAAAAATTATTAAAATAAAATGTGGCCGGTGGGTGTCCAATTCTGGATAAAATGGGCTGGAAAATCAAAAAACTTTCAATATTACAAAAAGTTAAGTATAGATTGTTTGGGAAGGATGGATATGTTGCCGGCTGCGATTGAGCAGGCGGGTTGCGCAGCAGTAAGCTGACCACCGCAGTGACGCGTCATGCGTTACTGCGGTGATCGGGTCTGAAAATTTACCCTTTGATAAGCCGCGGCAGCATCATCTGATGCTGGGGGCAGATGGATTCAGGATTCTGATAGGACGCTCCTGCGAAGGCTTTCAGGTAGCTGCGCAGGGAGCCGAGATCGACCACTTCATCCACAAACCCGTGCTGGGCGCAGTAAATGGGACGGGAGTAGTCATGGTACTCCTGGGCCATCTGGTTCATTTTATCGATGGTTGGCTGCAGGTCGCGCCCCGCATCCTTTTCTTTTACCAGGCGGCGGGAAAAACTGGCTGCCGCGGCAGTTTCGCCATGCATGACGTAAATCTCAGTCGTGGCGACCCCCAGCGTGAAGGCGTTGTGCCGATTGGCCGTGGGGCCACCCATGACATAGTGTGCCGCGGCCGTACCCTTGCGCAGCACCACCAGGGTCATGGGCACGTTGGTCTGCTGGATGGAGTAGATCAGGCTCTGGCCCAGACCGAGTAATTCGGCCTTTTCGGCGATATCACCCACATCAATGCCGGAAGTGTCCTGGAACCAGATGACCGGCACCCGGTCGCGGCCGCACTGGGTGACAAATTCGTTCATTTTGATCAGGCCCTGGCGGTAGAGTTTGCCGCCGATACCCGGGTAATCCGCGTATTCAGGATAGTTTTCACCCAAAAAGCCCTGACGGTTACCGATGCACCCCACCAGGAAACCGTCCATCTTCACCAGGCCGGTATAAATTTCAGGGCCGTAATCGGGTCTGAATTCCATATGTTCGCTGCCGTCCACCAGACGGGCGAGGACTTCATCGAAATTGTACATCCGCTTCTGGTTGAAGGGAATCAGGCTGTAGAGATCTTCAGCATCGAAGGCCGGTTCCTTGGGTTCGGCCACGCGGAAAAATTTCGGGTTGTAAGCCGGCATGTCCTTCATGTAGTCTTTAAGGCCGTCCAGCAACTCGGTCTCCTCCTCGAAAACGTACCTGAAAAAACCCGTTTCATCGTGGTGGATGTCGACCGATCCGGGTGGTTTGGCCTTGAACTGCTTGGCGGCTGAAATCAATGCCTCGGCGCCGTCCACATCAAAATGCCCCTTGGGGGACATGCCGCTGAGAATACCACCGCCCCCGACAGCGATATTGCAATTCTTGTGGGCGAAGAGGATCGTTGGACTGATGCCCTGGTAGCCGCCGCCGGCTGGATTGGTCCCGTAGATGCCGGCCAGAATGGGGATACCCAATGTGTTCAGTTCGGCATGGCGGAAGAAGGTGGTTCCGGAGCCCTTGCGGTCGGCGTAGAATTTTTCCTGCTCAGTCAGTTTGACCCCGCTGCAGTTCACCAGCCATACCAGCGGGATGTGCAGGCGCTTGGACAGATCCGTGGCGCGAAAGACATTTTCAGCCTGCCCGGGCAGCCAGGCACCGGCCATCACCTTGTTATCAAAACCGATTACAACCGCCCATTTACCCGATATTTTTCCCAGGCCGCTAATCACATTATTGGTGCCCTCGACATTGTCATAGGGATTGTACAGGGTGTTGAGCGGGCACCAGGTGTCCGGATCCAACAGGTAATTCAGGCGCTGATACACAGTCATCAGACCACGGGCATTGATTTTCTCGGCGGGGAAACCGGCATTTTTTACCTTGTCTACGGCAGCGGCAACCTCGGCTTCCACTTCTTTGATCTGGGTTACGCTTTCAGCTGCGCTTTTTATCTGTCCCTCGGCGAGTTTTCGTCCAAATGACGGCATTTTTTCAAAATAGGGTTTCATGGGCGACTCCTGTGTGTTTACCTTAATTGTTTAGAATTCTGGCAATTTTTTGAATGATGCCTTGTCTTTAGTTAATTCCGGCAATGATTGCAAGAAAAATTTACCGACCGTTCGGTAGTTTTCCTTTTCCGCCGCACCGCTATTCATTAGACAGAGGCCACATGTCCTTTTCTTGAAGTACGGTCCGCAGGGTTTTCAGGGCCTGATTGGTGGCCGGAACCCCGCCGTAAATGGCCGTTTGGAAAATGGTTTCAGCTATCTCCTGCGGAGAGCATCCCACGTTGAGGGCGGCCTCGATATGCAACTTCAGCTCCTCGAGACGGGACAGCACGGTCAAGGCAGCTACGGTGACCAACTGGCGGGTCGGATGGGGCAACTTCTCACGGGCATACATCTGGCCGGTAATGAAAAGGGACAGGTCCCGGGCCAGACCTTTGTCAAAGGACCGCCACAAATCGAAAGGCCGCTCATCCGTGACCCCGTCAAAGTAAAGTTGAGCCGTTTTCTTTGTTTTTTCAATTATCTCTTTGCTCACAACGGGTTCTCCTTGTTCGGGTTTACCGGATATATCCACTGGCTCTAACGGTTGGCCTTGCGGATACCCAACTGATCCAGGGCAATGATCCATTTGCAGATGTTGGCAGAGCCTTCCACCATCGAATAGGTGGGGGCATCCCGGTAGAAACGGGCAACCGGATATTCCGTCGAATAGCCGTAGGCCCCGTAGATGCGCATGGCATAATTGGAGCACTTGGTAGCGATCTCCCCGGCCAGGTATTTGGCCATGGCCACATCCAATCCGTTGTTGAGTTTGCCCTGATCCTTGGCATAGGCGGCCTTGTAGACCATCAGCCGGGCGGCTTCGATTTCGGCGGCCATCTGGGCTACCATGTCCTGGTTCATCTGAAATTGTCCGATCGGTTTGCCGAACTGTTTGCGCTGATTACAGTATTTGACGACCGCATCCAGGCATGCCTGGGCCAGGCCTACGCCGCCGGCAGCCGCCGAGAGTCTGGTCTGGTTGAGGGAGCCGAACACGATCTTGGCGCCATCACCCGGTTTGCCCAGAATGTTCTCCTTGGGCACTTTGGTATTGTCCAGGAATACCTCGCCAGTGGGTGAAGAATGCGAGCCCATCTTTTCGAGACCGGAAGTCTTGATGCCATTGAAATTTTTAGGTTCGATGACAAAGGCGGACAGACCTTTAGAGCCCTTGTCCTGGTCGGTGTAGGCATAATAAATCAGGACATCGGCCACATTCGCATTGGAGATCCAGGTTTTCGAACCGTTGATCAGCCAGTGGTCGCCCTTGTCTTCGGCCGTGGAACTCATGGCCATCACATCGGAGCCGGCGTCCGGTTCGGTAATTCCAAAGCCTCCCAGGTATTCCGCGGTGCAGAGCTTTTCGATATATTTTTTCTTCAGTTCTTCACTGCCGTAAGTAAAAATAGTGTAAGCACAGCCCAGTACCTGCATATTGACCTGCACTCTTAAGCTACTGGATACCTTGGCAATTTCTTCAGTGACAATCATGGCCGCCAGCCAGCCCATCTCCTCGCCGCCATACTCTTCCGGAATAACGGTGCCGAAAAACCCCAAATCACCCATAGGGCGCATAGCTTCCTTGTACGGCAGGTAATGCTCAGCATCCCATTCATCAACATTGGGGGCGATTTTCTTTTTAGCGAATTCACGAACGGCTTTTTGGAGCATTTGAAGTTCTTTTGACAACGTGAAATCCATTTGATTCCTCCTGACGGCTGATTGTCCTAAGTTAAAGACTTTTCCTGCCGTTGTGACGCATAGTTTGCCGGGTATGATGCAGGCATTTCCGTAAGATGGCAGGCAGGTTTTTGGCTGCGAAAAAAGCTACATTACAGCTATATTATCATTATGTTTTAGTCAAGCGAATTTAGGTGCAATCCGATCAAGTTTTCTCTACGGCCATAAGCCGGTTTTTGTCATTCAGCGTTGATCGTTCGAACCGCATCTAGCCGGTCACAGGCTCTGTACGCGTTCGATTACCGCCCTGGATGCTTCCAGGACTTTTCCGCTGAAACGATATGTCAAGGCGCGGTCCAGCATTTCGGTGGTGATGACTCTCTCAGCCCGGGCCAGAACCGCCAGGGCCGCCAAGGCCATATCGGGTGATTTTACCGCCAGGGCCTTGATATCGATTTCCTTGGTTTCGGCCTGGGTAGCGGGCGTTTCCAGGCCGAGCGGTTTGATAACCAGCGATTCCGGTCCCAGCTCGGCAAACAGGTCTTTACGTCGGGCTATGCCCTCCGGACCGATGGCGATTACCACGTTCGGACGTTCAATGCCGGTGAATTCGATATCGTCCGGTGCCAGGATCAATTCGCTGATGGAGTGTCCCCGCAATACCGTAATCGGGTAGTCGTTTTTCTGTGTAGCTTGCAGTCCGGCTGTCATCCCGCCAAGGCAGAGGCTCTCGCCGGCCGTTACAATCCGCTGACCAGCTCCCCCAAGAATGATGACTTCCTGACGATTACCGACCGGGGCCCTGTATTCGGGTTCAATGGCGGCCGGCTGGCCGGGCAAGGGCAGAGCCGCGGCGGTGGCGCGGTACTGGGCGCCGTATTCCGCCCGCAGGTTCTGTTCGATCTCACCCGTATACGGCTTGCGTGCATCTATTTCCGCGGCGATCATTTTGGGCGTCAGTTTATTGGCCCGGGTGTAGCGGCCCGGGCAGACGCCCCACATATCGATAAACGAGAAGCCTTTGAAACGAATAGCATCTTCAATGGTTGCCGCCAGTCCTTTGTCGTAACACGAGCACCGGGTGACGTGGGGCGCACCGGCGGCAGCCGTCACCTCGCAGGCATCCATGGGCAGGTCGAGCTGGTTGAGAAATCCCGATCCCACAACGGCATCGGTGGGTGTGGTGGCCGAAAATTGTCCGCCGGTCATGCCGAAATTAAAATTGTTCAGGATTAACAGGGCGAGATCGAGATTGCGCCGGCAGGCGGACAGCAGGTGGGCCCCGCCGATACCGAGTCCGCCGTCCCCCATGGTGACAATCACCGTGAGGTCCGGCCGGGCCATCTTAAGGCCGGTGGCATACGTCAGGGCCCGTCCGTGCAGGCCGTGCATGGCGTGGGTGTTGAAAAACGTGTCGAACAATCCGGAACAGCCGATGTCGCTGACGACTACCACGTCTTTCCCCTGCAGTCCCATTTTCACGAACGCCCGATCGAGGGCCTTGGTAACTGTATCATGGGAACACCCCGGGCAAAATACCGGCGGGCGGTTTTTATTCAGCAGGCTATCCATAGTTCACCGTCCTTTCGATCTGAGCCGGGGTGATCAGTTTGCCGTTCATCTGCCCCAGGAACGACACCCTCTTTTCAGGCAATATCCGTTCGATTTCACGCACATATTGCCCCAGGTTCATTTCAACCATAACGATCCGATCGTATTTTTCTGCAATTTCATTTATTTTTTCTTCAGGCACCGGCCAGAGGGTTTTCAGAGACAGGTGGGAAACCGGTTTGCCGCTTGCCTCCAAATTGCGGACAGCGGTCATCGCGGCCCGCGTGGTAACCCCATACGTGATCAGCAGGGTATCGGTATCCGCCACCGGGTCGTATTCGTAGTAGCTAAACCCGTTCACGGCCCGACTCAATTTGTCCCGCAGTCTTTCAACGTTTGCTTCAATCTGGCCGGGATCCACGGTAATGTATCCATTCGGACCGTGGGTCGACGAGGTTTGCCGGGATAGAATATCTCCGCCGATCGGTTCGAAATAGGGGATCTGGATGCCATCCGGGGTGGCAAAGGGTAGGTAATCAGTGCCGGCCGGGGACGGCTGCCGGTCAACGATGCCAGGATCTGACAGGGCGTCTAGATCGACACTCTCCTTGGTCATGGCGATTTCTTTGTTGGACGCGATAAAGACCGGGCAGCGATAGGTCTCGGCCAGGTTGAAAGCGTGCCGGGTAAGTTCGTAGCATTCGCGGGGATCGGAGGGCGCCAGTACGATGACCGGCAGGCCGCCGCTGTTGCCCCAGCGCATAAACTGGACATCGCCATCAGCCCCCAGGGTTGCCGATCCGGTAGAGGGGCCCAAACGCTGGATGTTGACGATTACCAGCGGAATTTCACTGCCGATGGCAAATGAAATCTGCTCACTGTAAAGACTGATACCCGGGCCGGAAGTGGCGGTCATAACCTTCATGCCGGCCATGGAAGCACCCAGGCAGTAGCCAATAGAGGCGATTTCATCCTCACCCTGCAGACAAACACCGTCTGCAGGCGGCAGGTATTTGAGCATGTTGTTGAGAATGGTGGTCGCCGGTGTTATCGGGTAACCGGCAAAAAAGCGGCATCCGGATGCCATGGCCCCCAGGGCAATGGCCTCGTTGCCCTCTATGAAAGACAAGTTCATTTTTACTCCTGGTTTATATAATTACAAATTTGATTAAATTCAATATTGGACAAAGCCTGAAGAAGCAGCGTCGCCTGGGTGGTCAACCGTCCTAAGGCCACTCAGAACGCAGATTCTTCCTTTTCGGCAATCATGCGTCCCAATCCCTCGAGCACGTGTCTTTGTACGTCTTTTATATGCGCGGAGAGGACTTTTTGCGCCTGATCCGTATCCCGACGCGTCACGGCATCAAAAATATCACGATGCGCGGTATCGACCGTATCCATAAAATTGACAAACAGAATGCTGCCCCTGTATTTCAAGTAAAGCAGGTCAAACAGGTCTTTTAAAACCTTCTGCTGAACCGAACAGCCGGAAAGAGATGCCAGGACCAGGTGAAAATCCATATCTTTCAGAAGACGCTCATTCAGGTACACACGGGAGGAAGCGTTGCGATGTTCTTCCAGAGCCTGCTTTAATTTGAGGATACCCGCTTCATCGAGGTTCTCTACAATTTTAGGCAGCAGAGAAAGTTCCACCAGTTCGCGCATTTCGTATATCTCTTTGACTTCTTTGAGACTGATCGGTTCGGTGAAGTAACCCCGGTTCGGCTCCCGACGAACGATGCCCTGAAACTCCAGCCACTTCAGCGCCTGTATAACCGGGGTGGGGCTCATGTCCAAACGTTTGGCGAGATCGGCGTAGACGATTTTCTGTCCAGGGGCGATCTCATTGTGAAACAGCATGCGGCGAATACCGTTAAAAGCCTTCAGGGTATGGTCTTCACGGCTGATTTTTTTTGGTTTGCGCTTGCTCATCGGGAGAGCCTCTTATAATCTAATTTAAAATTTGATTATATTAGTGTTGTGCATAAGTCAAGTACACTTTAATTGAGGCTTGCCTATATATTGGGGGTAATTTTTCTCAGGAATCTTGCAGCAGGGCGAACATTCTTTCAAAACGGCGTCCAATGCGCTGCATGTGGGCGGCCTTATCCGCTTCGGATCTTCCGGGGTATTTGCGAAAGGCGATCAGGATACCGCTCAGGGATGAAAACAGGGTGTGGGCAAGCAGGCGGGTGTTATCGCTATATCCGAGTTTTTCGAAAATCAGTGCAAATTGATCTATGACCTGTCGGGATACCGAATCCAATTTCTCCACAGACTCGTTACGTTTATTGCCGTACAGGGCGAAATGGGTGATCATGCGCCACTGGGCTTCATGGGTCATATAGTAATCCAGGAAATAACTGATCACCTGTCCAAGGGATGGATGCTCACCGGCGGCGACATGCGTTTTGAGTTGGGTGATGAAGCGGCGGGTGTCCCGCACGGTAATTTCCACAAACAGGGCTTCCTGGCTGCTGAAGTAGGTATAAATGGAAGATTTGGCGATGCCGGCCGCCTTTGCGATTTCCGCCATGCTGACCCGCTCATAGGTCTTCTCGCCAAAGACCGCCCGGGCGGCAGCGATGATCAGTTCGCGTCTCGTTTCCCGTTCCTGCTCTTTTAATTTTAAAAGGGTGCCGTTTTTTTCCATTGCCAAATCCTGCGTTTCAGCGGGCGGATCATAAAATCTGTCCCAACGTAACATTAACGGGCCAACCGGTCAACTGCCGGTTGACATTCCGACCGACGTTCGGTAGTAAGACCGGAGGCCGATTTATTTGGCCGGAAGAATCAACGAGCTGTATGATATAAGGAGTGGTCCATGGACAGTCTCAACAGGTTCAAGGCAGTGGCCGCCGATCCGGCAGGCTATGCCCAGCAATGGAAAAAAGAGAAGGGCGGTAAGGTTGTCGGGACCTTCTGCAGCTATGCCCCTGAAGAGGTCATCCTGGCTTCCGGAGCCTTAGGATATCGAATATTTGGGACCGACCTGAATATCTCGCGGGCAGATGCCCACATGCAGGCATACAGCTGCAGCCTGGTCCGGGGTGCCCTGGAAGAAGTGTTGGCTGGGCAGCTCGATTTTCTGGATGGTGTGGTTTTTCCCCACACCTGTGATTCAATCCAGCGTCTATCGGATATCTGGCGGATGAACATCAAGAACGGTTTTCATTTAGACCTGGTCGGTCCGGTCAAATTGAATACGGACAGCGCTCGGGAATACATGACAGCGGTGATGGACAAGTTCCGACAGGAACTCGAAACCAGTCTGGGACATAAAATCAGTGCAGCTGATATCGAATCAGCCGTGGCGGTCGGCAACCGGATCCGCAACAGTATGCAGCGAGTATACGCTGCCCGCATGGAAAAACCGGGAATTTTGAAAGGGGCTGATCTGCATGCCATGGTCAAGGCCGCCATGGTTATGGATCGGACAGAATTTGCGGTATTGGCCGAAGACGTGGCCCGGCACCTGGAAGAGATGCAGATAGAAGATGCATTTACCGGAAAACGCCTTGTCCTGTCCGGAGGACTATGCAACATGCCGGATGTTTACGGCACCCTCGAAGATTCGGGCGGTGCCATCGTAGCCGATGATCTATGCACCGGCCACCGGTTCTTTGAGGGCAATATCGAGCAGGAGGCTGACATGATGGCCGCCATTGCGAACCGCTACGTAAACCGCAACGTTTGCCCGGCCAAGCATGCCGGCATTAAAAACCGGGGCGAAAACCTGGTACGGACGGCTAAAGCATGCGAGGCTGATGGGGTCATCTTCATCTATTTGAAATTCTGTGACCCCCACGGGTTTGACTACCCCTACCTGAAGCAGATGCTGGCAGACGAAAATATTCCCTGCCTGCTGTATGAGATGGAAGAGCGGGATACGGCGGAAGGTCAGTTTAGAACTCGATGTGAAGCATTTTTAGAGATGATATAAAAGTCAGGGTGATAGGCTGAAGACTGTAGGCTGAAGATCGATTTCTCAATAGGGAAGTTAGAGCTATGCCCCCTTGGTTTTAAGACACTAATTTTTCGGGAGTCAAAAATGACCGAAGATCAAAAAGTAGTAGACCCGGAGAAGGAAAGAAGGAAAATCAAGTGCGTCAAGAAAATGAAAGATATCATGACCACTTACTATATCGAAGCCAAAACCACCGAGCAGTCGGGAAAGAAAATCGCCTGGATCACCAGCGGTGGCCCGGTGGAACCGCTGATCGCCATGGATGTAATCCCGGTCTATCCGGAGAACCACGGGGCCATGATCGGAGCCAGCAAAATGGGCGTGGACCTGTGCGAAAAAGCAGAGGAGATGGGATATGCCAGCGATTTATGCTCCTATGCCCGTGCGGACATCGCCTGTGCCACGGTAAACGGTGGTCCCATCGGAGGTCTGCCCCGGCCGGATATGCTGGTCTGCTGCAACAATATCTGCGGGACCGTCCTTAAATGGTACGAAGTGCAGGCCCGCTACTTCGATGTCCCGCTCTTTATCCTGGACACACCGATCAGTCACACCGATTTCAATGACGAAGCGCGTCGCTATGTACGGCGCCAGTTCGACGAATATATTGATTTTCTGGAAGAACATTGCGGGCGGAAACTCGACCATGACCGTCTGGCCGAAATAGGCCGCCTTTCCATCGCCGGCCAGAAACTCTGGCAGGCTGTGTTGGATACCACCCGGCACAAACCGGCACCCATGAGCGCCTTTGACGCCTTTTTCCACCTGGCCCTGATCGTCACCCTGCGCGGGACCCAGACCGTGGTGGATTACTACACCGAGCTGTTGGCGGAAATGGAGAACCGCATTGCCCAGGGTATCAGTGCGGTACCTGATGAGAAGATCCGGCTTCTGTGGGACAACCTGCCGGTCTGGTTCCGTACGAAATGGCTTTCCGAAAAATTTGCCTCCCACGGGGCCTGCCTGGTAGCGGATACCTACACGTCGGCCTGGTGCAGTTCACTGAAATATCTGGATGAAAATGACTTTCTCGGATCGATGGCGGAAGGGTACTCCCGTATCTACCTGAATATCGGGGTGGATGCCATGGCTGCGGAGGTGCTGCGCATGATCGACCATTACGATGCGGATGGCCTGGTGATGCACTCCAATCGCAGCTGCAAGCCTTATTCGCTGGGGCAGTACGACATTCAAAAGATCGTGCAGGCCGAAAAAAGAATCCCCGCCCTGATGATCGAGGCGGATATGACGGATGCCCGCAATTTCGCAGAAAGTCAGATCGAAACTCGCATCGATGCCTATATGGAGGTCCTTAAGGCCAAGCTATAGAAGGGGTTTCAAGAACTCCCCTCGGGTCCAATCTCGGTGTTGGCCACTCGGTTCCAAGCCTCGAAATACCTGGTGTATTGATCCGGTTGCGACCCACAATCGGGGAATGGAACAGCGGGGAGTCCGGCAACGCGGGGGAACCTCGCGGCCGCCTTGACCTTAAACCCGATTGAAGGTTTTGTAACCCCTGTCAACCTGTTTGCAAAGGAGCAATCATGCTGAAAATGAAGGGAACTTGCGGCGGTCGGTCGATTTTTTGGCTTGTGGCTATCCTGATGGTGCTTCTGCTGTCACCGACCGGTAACGTTTATGCCAAGACAGACGCGAACGAAGCGCTGTACAAGCAGCTTTCGGGGATTGCCTTCAGCACCGACGGTGACCTTTCTCTCTTTGATAAGCTGAACAAAGCTGCACGCGGCCAGGATTGGGCGGCGGGTGAGGAAACCCAGCTCGTAGGGAACCTGAGAGTCCTCAAGAGCGTGCAGTTACCGGCGGATGGAAGCCGTGCGCAGGTTTATCTGCTGCGCAAGTTGAGCGGTGAACTCTATATCCTGTCCATACCTGCCGATCCCGCGGCCCGGGCCGCAGCGGCGGATTCATTCTATGCCGGTTTGGACGGAATCTCGGGCAGTAAAATGGCTTTCAGTGTCAAAAGCCTCAAGGCCGACATTGGCGGTACTACCTACCCATTGGCTACCTTCACCGCTAAACCTACCCAGATGAAGTTGGACAAGCTCTTCAAGATTTGCATTATTCTTATGCTGTTTTTTGTCATGGTCGGCATGGGCATGACCCTGACCTTCAAGGACTTCGCCCTGGTTTTCACCAAACCGCGGGGCATCATCCTGGGGGAGATACTCCAATTTGGCTTCATGCCCTTTCTCGCCATGTGCATAGGGCGCCTTTTTGGATTCTATGAACACTACCCCTTTATCTTCGTCGGGTTGATCCTGATCACGGCAACCCCCGGTGGCGTGACCTCGAACTTGATGACCTACTACGCCAAGGGGGACCTGGCGCTTTCCATCTCCCTCACATCTTTTTCCACAGTCATGTCCATCATCTTCACCCCGTTATTGTTGGCATTCTATTGCGCGGGTATGCCGGAGATCGCCATTCCGGTAAAACTTGTTGTCCAGACGATTCTTATCCTGGTGATCATCCCCCTGGTAGTCGGGATGGCCATCCGGAGCAAATGGCAAGCCTTTGCCGAAAAAGCCACGCCCTTTTTCTCGGCCCTGGGCATCATTGCACTCCTTATCTTGATTGTAGCGGGGGTATTGAGCAATCTGGATGCGTTTGCCGACACGGATCGGCAGGGGGTCAAATTTTATACGACGATATTCTTGCTGACCATGCTGGGTATGCTGTTTGGGATTGTGTTTTCAAAATTGTTGGGTATCAACAATTATCAAACCCGGGCCATCTCCCTGGAAACCGGACTGCGAAATAGTGCTCTGGCCATGACCATCGCCCTGCTAATCCAGGACGCCATGGGCGATTTTTACAGCAGCATGTTCATTACTTCCGGCATGTTCGGATTGATTATGTATCTGGCCGGCATTATATCGATATTTCTTTACAAACCGCTGTTACCGGTTGCGGCCGGTGAGACACATACCGAACAGGAGTAATGTCCAATGCTTACCGTTGGAATCGATGTGGGGTCGATCAGTGCGAAAGCCGCTGTTATCCAAGATGGTGAACTGCTGGGGGGTAAGGTTATTCTGACCGGGTACAATGCGCGCAACGCCGGCAAGAATGTATATGATAAGCTGTTGGCGGACCACAACATTGATCCTGCAATGGTTGACCGGGTGGTGGCCACCGGTTACGGCCGCAAGAGCGTTGAATTTGCGGATAAGGCCATTACCGAGATTACCTGCCATGCCGCGGGTGCACATTTTCAGGATCCGTCCGTCCGTTCGGTGATCGACATCGGCGGCCAGGACAGCAAAGCCATCTCCCTGGACAGTGCGGGACGCGTCAACGATTTTGCCATGAACGACAAGTGTGCAGCCGGGACCGGGCGGTTTCTGGAAGTCATGGCCCGGGCACTGGAGGTCGATCTGGACGTCTTTGGCGAGATGTCCTTGAAAGCGGATGCCCCGGCCGCCATCAGCAGCCTGTGCACTGTATTTGCCGAGTCGGAAGTCATTTCCTTGCTTGCCCGTGGAGAAAAGCGGGAGAATATCATCGCCGGGATTCACGAGTCCATCGGGTCGCGGGTCCTGGCCATGGCCAAAAGGGTGGGGGTGGCCGAGCCGGTGATGATGACCGGCGGGGCGGCCAAGAATATCGGTGTGGTCAAGGCGCTTGAGAGTCGGGCCGGTGTTGTCATTGAGGTGTCCCCCAATGCCCAGATTAATGGGGCGATCGGGGCGGCACTGCTCGCTGCAAACGGCCCTTAGACGGGACTTTAAAGCATCCCCTCGTGCTCAATCTCTGCGTTGGGCCAATACGTTCAATCCTCGAAATATTTTATATATTCCTGCGGTTGAACGAATCGGTCCGCCTTGATCTTGAACACGATTGAATGATTAAAAATCCCGCCTACCTCTTTTCCGGATCAAGTTATAGTTGGCCTCTCTCAAACGCCCTCCCAAGTTTCGCAGGAAAATCCTCAGTTTCAGAGTCCTTAAAAACCAGTTGAGGCGGGAAAAGCACCAATTCAAATGCTTGATCTCTTTTTTAGCGGGTGCATCAGTATAGCAGAAAGTTGTGATGCAGACTTCCGGCATGACCGTGCCGGGGAAGATGCAGGGCCCGGCTCCATTCTCCAGAAAAATGCAACTCGACGCATAGAAAGCCGTCTCGTTTTCGAGGCAGGCGGCTGTTTTTTCAGCCAGTTCCGGCATTCTATTCAGGATATACACAAAATCCGGGTAATCCAACACAGCGTCGAGAACGAGGTTGCGGCAGCAAATTCCCTGGCAGGCGGTAAAGCAGTATTCAAATGCATCTGCACCGGACACGCGCAAATCTGCTTCGGCCTCCTGGATACGGTCACAAAGGCCGTCAAGTACAGATTTATCCCCCGGGGACAGATGGCGCAGCGTTTTGCGCGCTCGTTTGAAAAGAGAGCCAAGTGCCATGGTTCGTTATTCTTCGGGAGTTTTCGCTGCAGTCGTCTACAAGTCCGCTCGACGACTGGCCCTTAGACGGTCCTTTTGTGATGCTATAACCAATCTCAAAAGACCGCCGGGTCCTATGACTTTCCTTTTCCAGGCCAGGCCGAGCATCGACGTAGCCGTGTTCAAGGGCACCCGCGGCTGCGCGGGTACCGGTTTGCGTTTTAGGGTCAGTGCGCCAGTAGCGCAGGTCGAGACGCACAGGCCGCAGCCGATGCAGCGGCCGCTATCCAGCCGGGCCTGATCCTCCACAATCGCGATGGCATCCATCTGGCATCTGGCCTCACAGACCGCGCAGCCGTTGCACTGGTCAGTATCCAGGCTGGCAATAAAAGGGGCCGCCACCAAGTCGGCCGGTCGGGGATAGCGCTTCAGGTTTCTGAGTACCCCGCAACAGCAGCCGCAGCAGCAGCATATCCAGGAAATATCCTTGCCGTTGCTGGCCTGGAGAACAAGGCCGCTTTTATCGGCCTGTTTGAGGATTTCCAGTACTTCGGTTCGGCTTGCCCGCCGGCCGGCACCGGTTTCAACGTAATAGGAGTCGACGGCCCCAAAGGAGATGCAAGCCTCCAACTGGCGATTGCAGCCTTTACCCTGCATGTGCTGCTCTTTACGGCAAATGCAGGGGGTTACCACAAAACTGTCTTTATTCCCCAGCAGACGGGCTGCGGATTCATGGGGCAGTACCTCAAGTCTGGCGTCGATGCTCCGACCAACGGGGATGGTGCGCATCTGGGGGGAAGCCTGCCAGGCTCCGTTATCGAACAGGTGGGGCATATATTCTTCCATATCAGCCACCAGGCCGGGATCTAGCCGATCAACCTGGTACTCCCAAATTCCAACGACAAACTGGGCGGCCATATAACGGGGTGGCTGTGAGGACTTGAATATCAGCCCCTTGCGGGCCATTTCTTCCAGCATCGCGGCCGTCTTTTCAACCGGTAGAGCACTTCGCAGGGCAACGACCGGGGCGGTCTCGGCAATCAGGGTCAGGTGGCAGGCGAGCCGGGCCTGTTCGTGAGAAAAGAGGCGTTTCAGTATCCTCAATTCAACCCCGCTGTCCGTAGAAGGAAAACCGCCCGGGAGAGAATCGAGGTGTTGGGCCAACTGGATGTATATATCTGCGAGCATACCAATTTTGGCCTTATCATAAATCGGCCAGGGTGTAAATTCGCCTTACGGGTCTATACCGTATTTAACCAAAGGGTATAACTTAGCGCCGACAGCAGGGTACAGCCTGAGATGGCGGCCACGGCAAAATCCGAATCACCCTTCATTTCCCGGGCCATCACATAGGTGAGTGTCGCGGTCGGGGCGGCCAGCAGGATGAACGCCGGCAGGTAATCGGCCGCTGGAATCGAAAACAGCTTGAACATAAGGATACCGAGACCGGGCATTACCACGACCTTGAAAAAGCTTACCGCAAACACGCCCCGCAGGCGGGCGCGCATCAAGTCAAATGAAAGGGAGGCCCCAATCAGCAGAAGGGCCAGGGGTAAGGACATACCGCTCAATATCACCAGGCTGCGGTCGACGATGACGGGCAGGGGGATGCCGGCTACGGACACCAGGATGCCGCCCAGGGCCGAGAGAATGACCGGGTGTCCGATTATGCGGCGCATGTTTTCGGCGAAAACAGGGCCTTTTTGGGAGGACCGGTCGGTATGCACCTGCAGGGTGATGACGGCCAGAATATTCTGCAGGATCATGATAAACCCGGCGAAGATACCGCCTTTGGCCAGGCCGGCATCACCCAAATAGTAATACACCACGGCCAGGCCGATATACCCGAGGTTGCCATGAAATGCGCTTTGAATGAAAGCGCCGCGAAAGTGCCGGGCCATGCCGGCCAGGGCAGCCAGCAGCCAGGTGGTCAGGAAAACGACCAGGACACACAGCAAGGTGATGAGGAGAACCTGGCTGTTGAACGCTTCTTGGAATGAGGCCCGCGAAATGGCCCGGAAAATCATAGCTGGAATGGCCAGATAGTACACCAGGCGGTTGGCCGGCCCGAGAAAGCCATCCGGTATGAATTGCTTTTTGCGTGCCAACCAACCAACAAATATAACCAGGAAGATGGGTATGATGGTCTGTGTAATCTGCATCGGTGTATGCGGCCTCAATCTTTATCGAAGATATCTTGAAAATGCCTTCTTGTCGGGCGAAGCTCATAGAGCGAAGACTGATTGATCCAATCTCTGCGTTGGGCCCTCGGTTTCGGCACGCAGTGCCGATTTTCAAGCCGTCAGGCGCAACCTTAAGCACTAGCCTCGCAATACTTGAGTATTCCTTCTGTTGCGACCCACATTTAAGGGACAGATCAAGTGGGAAGTCCCGCGACGCGGGGGTACCTCACGGCCGCCTTGCCTGTCCGGCTTAGCCTGGAAGGCGTAGACGGAACCTTGAATCAAAATCCTATTTTTTGGATAGCCTCTGGCAAAGGTGCCCGGCTGTTGCTTGACTTTAAAGGGTGGCCTGAATATTCTTCTTTAGAACCATCCCAATTTCATCGGGTTTTAACCCAATTTCAAACGTATGGGAACCCAAATCGTTATGAATATTCAGATTAAACTGTTTGCCAGCCTGTTAGATAAGCTGCCTGTCAACGCGGACCAATTCCCGGTTGCGGACGGCGCCACCGTTGCGGACCTGGTAACCGAGCTGGACATCGACCCCAAGGACGCCAAGCTGATTTTTGTCAACGGCCGTAAAGGGGCGTTGGATTCGGTCCTGGCGGAAGGCGACCGGGTGGGATTGTTTCCGCCCATAGGGGGCGGTTAGAAGCGATTTCAAATTTTTCCGCAGGTTTAATATCGTCTTTGGGCGCTTTTCTATATCTTCGTAATACCCCCACGGCAGGCCTGCGACTTGAAAGGCGCAGCCATCTCGTTTTGCCGGGATGGCTTGAAAAGCGAAGGCTGGACCGCGGACCTGATTGCGGGCTTTGAAGCCACTTCCAAACATAGTGAGGCAACATTATGTCAGACCAGTTAATCCATGACATTCAGGCCGCATCTCAAACCCTCAAGCGGCCGGATGGTGATGCTTACCGGAGCCTGGCCGTCCCGGAAATCCAAAAGATAGCGGCAGCCGCCGGGCTCTCCGGCCGCGAGGTAGAAGTTGCGGCCCTGGAAATCGGCATTATCCCCGAACGCTACACCCGCAACATGAAGTCCCTGTCTGCGGCTGAGCAGGTCAAACTGCTGAATTCAACCGTTTCGATTGTGGGCCTGGGCGGACTGGGCGGGACGGTCACGGAGATGCTGGCACGCATTGGGATCGGACGGCTAAACCTGATTGACGGTGATGTGTTCGAGGACAGCAACCTGAATCGCCAGATAACCAGTACCACTGCCAAAGTAGGCCTTTCCAAGGCTGACACCGCTCGAAAGAGGGTGGCCCAGATCAACCCGGGGCTATCGGTTACAACCCAGCAACTGTTTCTGGATGAACAAAACGCCGCAAAACTTATCGCTGGATCCGATGTGGTGGTCGACTGTCTGGACAGCCTAAAGTCACGTTACTTCCTGGCGGTGGCCTGCCGCAACGCAGGGGCACCCCTGGTGGTGGCAGCCGTAGCCGGCCTGTCGGGGCAGGTAACCGTTTTCTTTCCCGGCGATATTGGCTTCGAATCCGTGTATGGCGTGCCGGGAGAAATGCCGGAAAAAGGGGTCGAGACGCGGCTGGGCAACCTGGCTCCGATTGTCGGTATGATTGCGAACATAGAGTGCGCGGAGGCTGTCAAGATTCTGCTGGGGCGCGGAAATCCGTTGCGCAACCGAATGCTGCTTGTGGATCTGCTGGAGAGTACGTTTGAGACGATTGATTTGGTTTAAGGCCGCCCACTGTTGTTGCCTGGGAACCTGGCGGTGATTTGAAAGTTCCCCCTCCTCATTCCCTCCCGCCAGGGGAGGGAGGCTTGCTGACATCAGACTTCTGACCTCTGACCTCTGGGTCTTCCATTCAACCGCTCGATATCTTCTTCCAGGAATTCTCCGGTCTGGACCTCTATAATTACCAGGGGGGCGCTGCCGGGATTTTCCAGGCGATGCTCCATACCCCTGGTGATATAGGTGGATTCATCCGCCTGCAGAGTCAGTTGCTCCAGCCCACGGGTTACCCGCGCGGTGCCTTCGACGACGATCCAGTGTTCCGCCCGGTTGCGATGCTTCTGGAGGGTAATGCTTTTTCCGGGGCGCAGCCGGATCTGGTTCACTCGATAACCGGCCATATCGACCAGTCGCAGTGTCCATCCCCAGGGGCGATAGTGTTTGCGGTGAGAATTGACTTCCTCCCGTCCGGCAGCCTTGAGTTTTTCGACAAGGTATTTGACATCCTGGGTCCGCTCACGCGGGGAAATCATGACCGCGTCCGGGGTTTCCACCACAACATGGTTCTTCAAGCCCACCGCAGCCACCAGGCGGCTGCCCGCATTGATATAGGAATCGGCAACATCGTGGGTCAGCACGTCGCCGCTGGTGATATTGCCGCTGGTGTCCTTAGCGCCCACCTGCCACAAGGCTTCCCAGGAACCCACATCATCCCAACCGGCCCGGAACATGATCATGGCACCTTTATCGGTTTTCTCCATGACGGCATAATCGATCGAGTCCGCTGGGCAGGCGGCAAAGCTATCGCGGTCCAACCTGAGAAAATCCAGGTCGAAAACACCCCTGGCAAGGGCCTGGCGGCAGGCGGTCACGATGGCGGGGTTGAACTTTTCCAATTCCGAAAGCACCCGGGAAGCCTTGAACATGAACATTCCGCTATTCCAGCAATAGTTGCCGGAGTGGACATACTGCTTTGCAGTTTGTAGATCAGGTTTTTCCACAAATTTTTCGATGTCGGCCGCTTCGATGTCGGCCGCCGGGTCGTTGTCCGAGCCGATGGCGTTGCCTTTCTTGATATAACCATAGCCGGTTTCCGGGGATGCGGGCACAATGCCAAAGGTTATGAGATAGCCTTTCTCAGCAAGTTCGGCACCGGCAGCCAGGGTCCTGTGAAACAGGTCGCGGTCGCGGATAAAGTGATCTGCGGGCAGGACCAGCAGCACCGGATCAGCCTCTGCGGCGACGGCTTTCAAGGCGGCCACTGCCAGGGCCGGTGCGGTGTTGCGTCCTACCGGCTCGAGTATGATCGCGTCGGGTTCAGAGCCGATGGAACGCAGTTGTTCGGCAACCATGAAACGGTGATCATCATTGCAGAGGACAAGGGGGGGCGCCATATCCAGGGCGCCCTGCAGGCGCAGCACGGTATTTTGCAGCAAGGTGTGCTCATCGATTAGATCGATGAGCTGTTTCGGGCGCAATTTACGCGAGAGTGGCCAAAGTCGGGTGCCCGAACCTCCGGCGAGAATGACGGGTATGATCATAGTTACTATCCTTGCTTGCCAGGCAGTCGCAGAGCCACATGCTGGTTAGGCCATGACGATTTTCTCTTTGCCGGCCGTGATGCCGGCCGTTGCGTTACGGGTGTCCACAACAATCTTGGCGTGTTTCACGATTTGGGCGATATCATAGTCGCTGTGATCCGTCACGATAATGACGGCGTCCAGCTTTGCCAGGAATTCCGGGGAAAGGGTTTCCGATTTCAATTTGAAATCGTATTTGCGGGTCGGTTTCAGGACCGGAATCCAGGGGTCGTTGTAGCATACCGCGGCTCCTTTCTGCATGAGCATGTCCACAATCGCATAGCCCGGCGATTCGCGGTCATCGTCGATATCTTTTTTGTAGGCGATTCCCAATATCAGGATGCGGCTCCCATTGATGCTTTTGCGGTGCTGGTTGAGTGCACCAGCTGTTTTTTCAACAACGTAATAGGGCATGGCCACATTGATCTCCCCGGCCAGGTGGATGAACCGGGCTGAAAAATCATACTCCTTGGCCTTCCAGGCCAGGTAAAAGGGGTCGATGGGGATACAGTGTCCCCCCAGACCGGGACCCGGGTAGAACGGCGTGTAGCCGAACGGTTTGGTGGCGGCCGCGTCGATCACTTCAAATAGATCTATGCCCATTTTATGCGCCAGGATCTTGATTTCGTTCACCAGCGCGATATTTACCGAACGATAAGTGTTTTCCAGCAGTTTGGTCAACTCGGCCGCGCGGGTGGATGACACTGGAACAGTGGTGGTGACGGCATTGTACAGTGCGCACGCCGTTTCCAAGCAGTCCGGGGTGATCCCACCCACAACCTTGGGGGTGTTGCCGGCCCCGAACTGTTTGTTGCCCGGGTCCTCCCTTTCCGGGGAAAAGGCCAGGAAAAAGTCTCGGCCTGCTTCCAACCCGCCCGCTGTAAGCATGGGCAGCAGCATTTCGTCGGTCGTGCCGGGATAGGTGGTGCTTTCCAGAACGACCAGTTGGCCGGCGCGTAAATATTGCTGAACGGTCTTCGTCGTCGAGATCAGATAGCTGAGATCCGGTTCGAGTTTTTCGGTCAGGGGCGTCGGCACGCAGATCAGGACACAGTCGGCTTTCGACAGTTGACTGAAATCTACGGTCGGCTGGATTTGACCGCCGGCCGTCAGAACCGCAATGGGCTCGGCCGGGACATGACGGATATAGGATTGGCCGGCCCTGAGCATGTTTATCTTTTCTTCATCCAGGTCAAAACCAATAACTTTGAAACCAGCCTGGCAAAAATGGATCGCCAAGGGGAGCCCTACATACCCGAGGCCGACGATGCCGACTACAGCGGTTTTGTCTTCAATCTTGCCGAGTAAGGCCTCCTGGCAAGTCCCAGCCTTGGTCATTATTCATCTCCCTGTTACAATGTCGGCCCCAAAGGATGTGGCCGTCGATCGGGTCAGCAATAATCTGTTAATACTAAAGAAACTAAATAATAGCGCACTTTCGGGGTTTTTTCACGCTGTTTTTGAATTTCGCAGTTAGGGCGCTTTTGCGGAGAAGGCCCCCAGCATTTCGTGATGGTAAAATAGGGAGTTTTGCCTATTTGAACGGGGAGGAATTATCGATCTATCCGGCCGTCCAGGATTTTCTGCATCTGCCGCAGATCCGCTCTGGCCTCTTGAAGCTGCCTGTCCATCTCCACACGTTGATCGAATGGCGCACTTTCCCTTTCTTTTTCTATTTTTTCCACTTTCTGGCGAAGCTGATATAGCTCGCGGGCAATGAGTCGGATCGACATGCCGGTAAATCCTATCGATTGAGGTTGATCTTTCCTGCTGCTACCACTGGGGGCCAAGGCTTGTCAATATAAGGCCCACTGTTATTCAAGCCGCTGTTGGCAGCTATTGTTCAAGGAAGCGGGCGGCACCTTCCGTCAAGGTACAGGACAATTCCCGTAACAGTCGCGATTCAAGATTCCAGCAGTGCCAGTAAAGCGCCACCGGAACACTGCAGCCGGGAGCCAGGTTGATAATCTGGCCTGAATCTATGAGCTGTTGGCTCTGCTGACTCGGCAACATACCGTAGGCCAAGCCGGAGGAAATGAAATAAGCGAATTTTTCCGAAGAGGGAATATAATGTGAGGGTAGAAGGGCGGGCATTTCACCCAGTGCCAGCTCGAAAAGTTCCTTGTGCAGGTTGTCCTTACGGTTAAAGACCAGGGCCGGAGCTTCCGCAGCGGCTTCTAGATTGAATCCATCCGGAAACCATTTTGTCGCAAAAGCCGGAGTGGCAAACAGGCGATAGTCCATTTTTCCGAGATAGGCCGTTCGGCAGCCCTGCATGGGCTGCTTGCGACTGCTGATGCAGCCCACCACCTCGCCGTCCTTCAGCATCCGGTGGGTCTGTTCCTGGTCGTCGGTCCGGATGTCCAGGGTAACTTTCTCATTAACAAGAAATGAACCGATCGCCTGGGGAAACCAGGTGGCCAGGCTGTCGGCATTTACGCCAATAGCCAGGGAAGCGAAACGCTTTTCAGCGTCGGTTGAAAAATCGTCCAGCAGATCGTCTTCCAGTTTCTTGACTTTCAGGTAATGACGCAGCATGCGCCGTCCGGCGGGGGTGACATCCGGCGGGGTCGAACGCACGAGCAGCACCTGTCCGGCGAGGTCCTCCAGCAGTTTCACGCGCTGTGATACGGCTGATTGGGTCAGGTGCAGAGTCCGGGCGGCCTTGTCGAAGCCGCCCTCATTGTAGACCACAGCCATGGCCTCTATAAGTTTGTAATCGAACATGGCTTTTATATTAGCAAAATTAATCAATACAAAAAAGAATTAATTTTACTTTATTTGCACGGCCCGCTATGAACAGCAGGAAGATGAAATCTAAATTGAAGGGAATGCAGCATGCTGATTCAATTTGCGCAGGGATTTGGAGTGGGCGGCGGTCTCATCGTGGCAATCGGAGCCCAGAACGCCTATGTTCTCAGTCAGGCGGTCAGGCGCAATTATATCCTGATCATTCCCTTCATCTGTATTGTATGCGATGCGGCTTTGATAGCTGTGGGGGTTTCCGGAATCGGACCTGTCGTGGCCTCCAGTCCGCGATTATCCTCGGTGGCAACCTGGGGCGGGGCGGCGTTCCTTTTCTGGTACGGTTTCCGCGCATTCAGGTCGGCCCTGCGGGGAGGCCATCTGGAAGCCAACAAAACTGCCGCCCCCACCTTGAAAGCGGCGGTTGCAGCGACCCTGGCGGTGACCCTTTTGAACCCGCATGTCTATCTGGACACGGTCATTCTATTGGGCAGTGTCAGCGGGCAGTATGATCAAACCGGCCGGGTAGTGTTCGCCGCCGGGGCCATAGCGGCGTCTATCCTGTGGTTTTTTTCCCTGAGTTTTGGCGGGCGGATGCTGGCGCCGCTTTTCAGACAGCCCCTGGCCTGGCGGATTCTGGACGGCCTGGTCTGTACCGTCATGTGGACGATTGCCGTGTCATTGGTATTGAAGCGACCGATATAAGTATATATAAATTAAATACAAAATAATATTATATGATTTTATATATACTTATTAATAATAAATTAATATATAAATTGTTATAAATAGGAAATAATATATATATTAATATTATTTAAATTTTAATTAATTATATATAATTAATCCCGCATTTTGATTTTTTTTCCATCATTTTTGATGGTCCGGCATCTAAGTTGTCCTAGGCCGGGATGAAATCTTCGGCGCGGACTTCCTTGAGACTGATCGCCTCTTCCGGACAGCTGATTTGGCACAGACCGCATCCCATGCAGTTGTCGCTGATCACCCGCATAACATCGCGGCCGTCTTCCGTCACAATTGATTCAATTGCATTGAAGTAACAACGATATAGACAGGTTTCACATGCGCTGCAGAGAGCGGCGTCGATCACGGCTTCAAACCGGCTGGGGTCACATATTTTCAGCCCCTCCTTGATCACCAGGGGGAGGGCCTGGCAACAGCAGTCGCAGCAGTTGCAGATAAAGTGCCCCACGTGCATTTTGTTCATAGTGACGTGCACCAGGCCGTCCTCTTCGCACTGGCGCAATATCTTCAAGGCCTCATCTTTGGAAACTTCACGGCCGCTGCCCCGATCCAGGGTGTAACGGGCAGCATTGTTTACCTGCAGGCAGACCTCCAGGGGCTGGTCGCACTTGTGGGCGATGACCCGGCAGGTGCACTTGGTAACGGCAATCACTTCTGCTGCCGCTATGATTTTATCCACACTGTCGGCATCCAGAACTTTTTGTTTACCGGTTTCGATCGATTTGTTCACCGGTATGACCCGGGTAAAAGGCTTGGGAAAGAACTGCTCGGCCAAACGGGCGAAATCGGGCCATTCCGTTTCCATGAACTCCTGCCAGAGATCGAAGTATGACTGCGGCGCGGCATCCCACAAAATAGTGGCATCGTGGAACTGGATCATGTCCCGGCACATTTTGTAGCCCAACGTGCCGCCTTTGAAAGATTTGAAACAGAGCCCCTTACGGTAGAGTTCCAGACACATCCGCTCCACTGCATCCGTCTGACGGTTTGTTTTTTCGGCCAGGGTTTCCGGTGTTCCGGGCATGGCCAGTAGTAAGGCGGCTTCGTCCTGGGTGGCTATCATCTCGAATAGGCGCGGGATGATCTTAGAGCCGGTCAACATGATTTTGTCGGTAAGTTTTTCATAGATCGCTGCGGTCATAATGCTCCTTGCTTATGGGTAGGAAATCGTCAGCATATGCATTGATAAGGTCTGCAGTATGTCACGGGCCGCCCCAGCGTTGCGCCAGGTCGTGTTCGATTCCCAGGTAGTCGAACACTTTGCCAATGGTGTGGTCAATGATATCTTCGATGGTCTTGGGCTTATGGTAAAAGGCCGGGACCGGGGGCAGGATGTGGGCGCCCATGTCGGCCGCCCGGGTCATCAGTTGCAGGTGCCCCTTATGCAAGGGTGTTTCCCGGACCATCAAGACGAGTTTGCGTTTCTCTTTCAGGGTGACATCGGCGGCCCGGACCAGCAGGTTCTCGGTATAGGAGTTGGCGATCCCGGATAGGGTTTTGATGGTGCAGGGGGCGACCACCATGCCGTCGGTGAGGAAAGTGCCGGAGGCCGGTGCAGCTGCTATATCCCTGTAATCGTAGGTGTAATCGGCCATGTCTTTCACTTGGAGGGTGCGATAGTCGGTTTCGATTTCGATATTGAGCCGCCCGGCTTCCGACAAGATCAGATGGGTTTCGCAAGCGGTCTCTTTCAAGTGGTGCAGCATCCGGACGGCATAGATGACGCCGCTGGCTCCGGTGATGCCGATTACAATTCGTCTGGACATATCGGTCTCTCCTGGCAGCCTTCAGGTGGTAGCGGCTGCGTTGCAAAGGCTAAACATTGGCAACCGATGGTCGGTGCCGCCCTTGTTGGGCGACGGGCATCGGCAGGCTCGTTACGGTTTGACATTAAATGAGCGGCGGCTTAAAAACAAGGAAAATCAAACCCCCGGCAGTAGGTAAGGAGCCCATCCGATGATCCCCCAAATTCGAAAAAATCTGTGGCAGGTTGGCGGCGATGGAATCACCGGCGGCGGAGACGCAGCCGCCTACTTGATGCGCTTTGGTGATGAGGCGGTCTTGATAGACGCCGGGACCGGCGGCCGCCATACGGACCTGGCTGCCAACATAGACGCCAGCCTGCCCGCCGACGTGTCTCTAGCATACACGGTGCTCACCCATTGCCATTATGATCACACGGGCGGGGCTGAGGCCATAAGGACGACATATGGATGTAAGATTGTGGCGCATGCCCTCGATGCGGTTTACCTCGAATCCGGGGACGATGAAGTAACGGCCGCCTCCTGGTACGGTTCACATTTGGAGCCGCTGCCGGTGGACATCAAGCTATAAGGTTCCCGAGATATCATATCCGTTGGTGCTGGTGAGCTCATGGCTCTGCACTGGCCGGGACACTCGCCTGGGTCGATGGTGCTGACCACGCGGCTTGGAGCGGAATTGGTGCTTTTCGGCCAGGACGTGCATGGTCCGATTCACCCGTCACTTTTGTCGGACATGGCGGATTATCAGGTGTCACTGCAGGCCCTGCTCGATCTGGATGCCGATCTGCTGCTGGAAGGTCATTATGGTATCATTGAAGGGCGGGACGCGGTAAGCGAATTCATTCGGTCGTTTATGCTATAGGGAGTCAAAATGGCGCGTATAGGTCTATATTATGAAGATTTCCAGCTGGATACCGTATACACTACCGGGCGGCGAACAGTTACCGAGAAAGATCAGGTCAATTTTACGACGTCCTACGGTTTTAGAGAGCCCCTATTCGTGGATCAAGCCTATGTGGATTCCGAAACGCCCTATAAAAAGCCGCTTGTTCCGGGCGCACTGACCTTCGCGATCGCCGAGGGCCTGACCATTCTCTCCGGTATCCTGCATAAGACCGGGCTGGCTTTCCTGGGCGTTGAACTGGAGGTTCTCCAGCCGGTTTTTATCGGGGACAGTCTTGCCGTGAAGATCCAAGTCGTCGCCAAACGGGAAACCGCAAAAATGGATCGGGGTATCGTGACGTTTGTCCAGCGTGTTCTCAATCAGAACGGGGAAGCGGTGATGGAATATCGGGCAAAAAGGATGCTACGGCGCAAACCCTAAAAATCCTGCAGAATTTCAACTGTCTGCATCCGGTCGCCTTTCTTGATCTTTGCCGGCACTTCCCGGCCTCTCACCACCTGTCCGAAAACCGTGTACTTCCCATCCAACTGGACCATCCGTTTAAGGCAGATGTAAAACTGGCTGCCCGCGCTATCGGGATGGCTGGTGCGGGCCATGGAAAGGGTTCCTTTTCTGTGCTTGCGAAAGTTAAACTCGGCAGGGATGGTATAACCGGGTCCGCCCCGTCCGGTTCCATCCGGACACCCGCCTTGAATGATCTGCCCCGGTACGACCCGGTGGAAGAGCAGGCCGTTATAAAAGTCGGTTTTGATCAGTCTCAGGAAATTGTCGACATGGATCGGGGCCACCTCGGGATACAATTCCAGGTAGATGACCCCCTTATCCGTGGTCATCTTGACCAGGGGGTGCTCCGGGTCTTCCATTTGGATCTCAGCCGGGACCTCTGCCTGGGCGGCGACTGCAAAACAGAGCAGGGCGGCAGCGACGAGCAGGATAGGTATAATTTTAGCCATCATCATGTCTCCGTTTCTTGTGTTAGGTTATCAATAGTGGATCGAGACGGGCAGTTTCTATTATAAAGTCAATGGGATTGCAACTGGGAAAGTGGCGGCCGGCTGGAATAGCGGCAAGCATGACAACAAAAGGGTTGAATAGTTAAAATAAATCTTGACAACCGGATGAACATATCTTAGTAGGTCCGATAACTGCCCACATTTTCCTGCCGGGGGGTTGAATTGCTGAATCAAACCGCCATATACGCTGTCCGGGCCATGGGGTTTCTGGCCAAACAGGAACCCGACACCCCGATCCTTTCTTCTACCATCGCAACTGATATGAACATTCCGCGCAACTTCCTGTCAAAAATCATCAATCGACTGGTCCAGGCCGGCCTGGTTACAGCTGTGCGCGGCAGAGGTGGTGGTGTCAAACTCGCACAGGCGGGCAATGACATCTATTTGGCACAAGTTGTTGAACTGTTCATGAAAGTTGAAGCCACACGGCATTGTCTAATGGGACTTAAGACCTGCGATGGGAGCTGCGGTCTTCACCTGCGATGGCGAATTATTACAGAACAGTTTGAAAAGTTGTTGCACGATACGACCGTCGACCAGGTCTTTTGATCTAAATTTTTAAAACTGATCGAACAAAGGGGGGGGGATCGGGCCAAATTTTGCTATAAAAGTTGATAAGAAGATGAACAAATCATTATAAAATCAAACAAAAGGAGGTTCCGGATGTCTTTAAACACTCTAAAGTGGTCCGCGATAATCTGCTTCGTGGTTGCCATGGCAATTTTGCTCGGTGGTGGCATGGCAATGCGCAAAGAACTGCCGCCCTACCCAGGAAAAGTGGTGGACGAAGCGGGCAATGTCTTATTCAAAAAAGAAAACATCATCGCCGGCCAGGATGTCTATCAGCGGTACGGGCTCATGGACCATGGCGCTGTCTGGGGCCACGGGTCTCAGCGTGGGCCCGAATTTTCCGCTGCATCCTTGCACCTGATCGCCGAGGCGGTTGGTGACACGTTCGCCCAAAATGAATATGGTCGGCCGTATGCCGATCTGAGTGAGCTCGAACAGGGGATGATCGATGTCCGGACCAAGCACGAAGTCAAGCCCAATCGGTATGACCCGGCCACCGATACCCTTACCCTCACGTCTGCCCAGGTGGCAGCACTGAACAGGGTTGTTCAGCACTGGGAGAAAACTTTCAACGAAGGCCATCCCGGGTTTGGAATTCTACCGGACACCGTCAAAACCGCCGAACAGCGGCTTGAGTTGGGTCGGTTTTTTTTCTGGACCGCCTGGGTAGCCTCCACCTTGCGACCGGGCGAAGATTATTCATATACTAACAACTGGCCGCCGGACAATCGCGTGGGCAATACGGCCAGTACCGAAACCTATTTTTACTCTGTGGCCGGCATTCTGGCCCTCCTGGTAGTCTTAGGGCTATTCGTCTACTGGATCCACCGCTACAAGCTCTGGTATGGCGCCCCCAAAGGCGTGGCCCTGGCGGAAAAGTTGATCGAGATGCCCCTGACGCCAAGTCAGACCCACGCCGCCAAATTCTTTGTGGTGGTCATTTTGTTATTTCTACTGCAAACCACCATGGGCGGCCTGCTGGCCCATTACACCATCCATCCCGGCAGCTTTTTCCTGCCCTTCATCGCCGACTTTATTCCTTATGCCTGGGCCAAGACCTGGCACCTGCAGCTGATGATATTCTGGATCGCCACAACCTGGCTCGCCTCGGCCATCTATCTGGCGCCTATTATCGGCGGCCGAGAGCCGGTCAAGCAGGGTATGCTGGTTATGATTCTGTTTGTGGCCGTTTTACTGGTGGCCGTAGGCAGCCTGACCGGTGAAGTGCTGGGCATCAAGGGGATGCTAGGCGATATGTGGTTCTGGTTGGGACACCAGGGCTGGGAGTTCCTGGAACTGGGCCGCCTCTGGCAGATTCTGTTGTTCGGCGGGCTCATATTCTGGCTTCTGATCGTATACCGGGCAGTCGGTAACCACTTGAGAGCTCACAAGGACGAGTTTAGTGCCCTGATCTGGTTTTATGTATTCAGTGCCGTCCTGGTAGTGGCCTTTTTCGGTTTCGGGCTGTTCTACGGCCGCGGATCGCACCTGACCATGGCGGACTATTGGCGCTGGTTCGTGGTGCATCTTTGGGTAGAAAGTATCTTCGAGTTTTTCGGTATCGCGGTTATTGCCCTGCTGATGGTTACTATGGGACTGGCGACGGCCAAAAATGCCCTGCGGGTAGCCTATTTTACAGCCGCATTAACATTCCTGAGCGGGATTGTCGGCACCGCTCACCATTACTACTGGTATGGCGGGGCCGCTTTCTGGGTCGGCTGGGGAGCCATCTTTTCGTCTATGGAGCCGGTTCCCCTAATCACCCTGGTGGTACGCGGACTCATGGAATACAAGGAGATTCAGAAGCAGGGCAAGGAGTTCAGTTATAAATGGCCCATGTACTTCCTGGTGGCCGCATCCTTCTGGAATTTCCTGGGTGCCGGCATCTTTGGGTTCCTGATCAACCTGCCGATCATCAACTTCTACGAACACGGGACCTACCTGACCATGCATCACGGTCACACGGCCATGTTCGGAACCTACGGGATGCTCTCGGTCGCCTTGCTGCTTTTTTCCTGGCGTGGCCTGGTCGACAAAGCGCACTGGAACGACGGCATTTTAAAGCTGTCTTTCTGGGGCCTCAATGGCGGCCTGTTCATCATGGCTTTTACAACCTTGCTGCCGGTTGGGGCCCTGCAGACCTGGATCGCATTTAAGGAAGGCTACTGGGTAGCCCGCAGCGCGGACTTTTTCGAAAAAGATTTTGTCGTCTTTCTCGGGACGTGGCGGGCTCTTCCGGACACCATTATCATTGTATTGGGTGTCCTGCCCCTGGCCTATTTTCTCATCCGGACCTTTCCGCACCTGAAATCCGCGGAAATCAAGGACGGTGAATCTGTTTGGGAACGGCTGGGTATCGAATTGTAAACCAACAACCTAACTTACTAAAGTGAAAGAAAAATGGCAGGATCATAAGTGATCCTGCCATTTTTATTTTATTTAATTGATCTAAGTCAATGCGGACAGACCGCAAGCCAGGTAAATTAACATTAAACTGGCAGACCGGATTCAACCGGATGCGATGGCGTCTGATTTCAACGGCCTTCTTTGCGGATCCGCAGGATTCGCCCCGCGATACCTCACATTCTTGAACATTCGCCTTTCGTCCACCGGCTTTGGAAACAAGGAAAAGCAAAATGGATAAATATCTGAACCAGGGCATCAAAGATGTCATCCAAGCGTTTCCGGCCCTGGAAAGCATCCTGGCAGAATATGATATCGGCTGCGGCCCCTGTAATGTCGGGACCTGTCTCTTGAAGGACATTGTCGAGATCCACCGGCTGCCGCCGGAAAAAGAGCAGGCCTTGATGGCCCGGATTGAAAGTACCATTTGTCCTGGTAGAGAAAATCAGGTTCAATCTCCGGCACCCACCACAGCGGCACCCGCAGCGCCAAAGGAACGCATCCGCACATATTCGCCCCCGATGAAGATGCTGGTGGATGAACATTTGCTCATCAAACGCTGGCTGGCACGAATTCCGGATGTTGTGAACGCGCTGTCTGCCGGGCCTGAAAAGGGGCGGCAGCTCGTGGGGGCAGGTGTCGATATGATTCGCTCGTACGCTGATAAATTCCACCACGGCAAGGAAGAGGATATCCTTTTTAAATATTTCGATGACACCAGTGAAATATTTACCGTTATTTATGAGGACCACCGACAGGCTCGCCAGCATGTGCAGGCTATTCTCACGGGATTGGAAACTAGTGACCATCCGGCGATCGGCGAGTACCTGACCGCCTATGGGGCCCTGTTGACCGAGCATATCAAGAAAGAAGATGAAATTTTGTTTCCCTGGCTGGATGAACAGCTCACCACCAGCCAGGTAGGTGAACTGTATACGAAGTTCAAAGCGGCGGACAGCCAGTCCGGCGTTGACCCGGAGAAGTACCAGACCTTCGTGGACGGGCTGGAAAGCCAATTTATCGATATGGGGGTAGCAAAATGAAAGGATTTACCGGTTGCCCAGGGTCACAGATGATGAATTTTCAGAGTGACACTCCTGCCGCTGAATCTGAGCCGGCCGGAGCCATCGCCTCGCAACTTAGACAATGGCCTATCCAATTGCATTTGATTTCTTCCGAGGCACCGTATTACCAAGGGGCGGATGTGGTCCTGGCGGCCGATTGCGTTGCGTATGCTGTCGGTGATTTCCACCGCGACCATCTTAAGGACAAATCGCTGGCTATTGCCTGTCCCAAGCTGGATTCCCAACAGCAGGTATATCAGCAGAAAATCAAAGCCTGGCTGGAAGATGCCAAGATAAATACGCTCACAGTCATGATCATGCAGGTACCCTGCTGTATGGGGCTTATAAATCTGGCCCAACAAGCCGCCGCCGAATCCAGCCGCAAGGTACCGATAAAAAGCCTGGTGGTTGGCATCAAGGGCGAAATTTTACAAGAAGAGTGGCTCTAAGGACAAATTTGCCCGGGGAGGACACCATGTGTCAAAGTTATAAACGCCAATGTGAGTGCGGCCGAAACACCGCCGAAATATTTTTCGGCAATATGCTTTTGGATGAAACTGCCATAGCAGCTGTCTATTACCCTGAGTGCAGCCCTGCGAGTCAGGACGGCGATCCAGCCTTCGTCTGGGACAATGGCTGGGCCCTTGAACTGGATCTGGATATAATTCGCTCGCATGCCGGGACTTTCGGTATGTCCAAGGATAGCGTTACCGCCGAGTGGGTGTTTGATGCCGGCTATGCGACGTGGGTGGGCATTACGCCGGACGATACCGAGCGGCGCAACCGCGAAAGGGATGCATTACAGCATCTGGCCAAAACCGACTTGCGAGCTTATATCAATGCCATGAAAAACTGGGGCATTGAACGCGAGAAGAGATTCTCGGCAGAGGGGTGGCGTAAGATGCGACCTCGCGCTGCCATGGGGCTGTAATCCGGGATCGAGTGGATCTGGTTCCGGGTCCTCACCCCGAATTGATATTCTCAGGGGGGCTACCATGCATCAACATCTTCACAGTGTGTCGGGATGCGGATGTGATTCACCGGCAACGCGGCCAGATACTCCGGCGAAGTTAAGGGAGTTTGAAAAGCGGGCCTGGCGTGACTACCAGAGTCATGTGCGTCAGCTGGATTTCATTAGAACCACTATCAGTCAGGACACTTTTCCGGCGCAACGCATCCTGTCGGTCCTGACCAGAATCGGTGTTGATGCTGATTTTTGCATGCTTCTTTTCGGCCTGGCTTCACAGGCCTGGCAAGAACTGGAAATAGATTCGGACAAGGTCGTTCACCTGCACCCCAACTTGCAGCGTGACATTGCCGATGTCCGTGAGGGCCTTTTAATTCAGTCAGAAAAGAAAATGGCCCTGCGCTCAGGCCCTGTCTTTCTCACCCCCCAGGAAACTTATGACCAGTTGCAGGCCGCGATGGATCCTGCCAACCTGCATCTGTTGATAGATGAGATAACCACCCCCTGGATCGTGTTACCGCGGGCATACGCCGCCCTGCAGCGCGAACATGTCCACTATCTGCCGGCCTACCTGGCGTTGCTTGCCACTGAAACCAACGAAGAGGCCTTGCACATTTTCAGCCGGATTGCCGTTGAATTTATGGCCAACTTCACGATCCGGTTCGCCGATGAAAAATATCCCCGGCAAAAGGTCATCTGCCTGGTAACAGCAGGCTACTGCGCACATTACTGGCGAAACCTGCTGATACCGCCCAGGGGGTTCGAGGATGTGCGCCTGTTCGAACACTTTTTAAGCTGGCTCAAACATTCGGGCTGTCGGACCAAAGTATCCGGTCATGATCTGGATAAGACCATTGCGGAGATGGAACATTGGAAAGCGCATATATTCCCGTCGGAATCGGATCTGATGCACGGTGATGAGGGCACTCCCGACCTGTCGCGTTTTATCATATCCCTGCGGCATGGCTGCAAGGGCATCGATTGTGCGGTCCAGTATTTCTGGCTGACACCTGAATGCCCCCATTGGCCCCGGGGGTAGAAGAGCAGTGGGGTGTAATTCTCTTTGCCCTGAGATCGCTGTTCAATCTGATCGAATGCCGGTATCCGCTGGAATCGAAGCGGACCCGGTACTATCTGCGTGAATTTCTCTTTCAGCTCAAAAACACCTATACGAGCACACTGCTTACCAATACCATCCAGGAAAAACCGAACCAGACTGTTTTGCGCAGGCTCCATTCCAAAATTATCTTCATGATACAGCAACTGCAGCACACTCTGGCAGTATAGACACCAGCTATTTACGGACTTCTTAAACAGTCTCCAATAACAGGTTTTCGTCGCGCCAGAGACAGTTTTCAACAGTTTGTAGGCTGCCCAGGGAGGGCACCGAACACCGCTGTTTGAAATTTGATCATAATCAGCTATGATCGTTTGGCAGTCAACTGTTCACAGGCACACATCAGATCCATTGACGATCATGCATTTGCAGCCGGTTCTAACCCTAAACAAGGAGGGCGCCATGTCAGACCATCCGAAAGGCGCAATTTTACAGCGCGACAAGAAAACCTATGCGATTGTGCCGCGCACACCGGTAGGTACGGTAACACCGGAAGACTTGGAGAATATCGCCCGGGTTGCCAGAAAATACGAGGTCCCCGTCATCAAAATCACCTCCGGACAACGATTCGCCCTGGTCGGTATGCAAAAAGAAGAGGTGGAAGATATCTGGAAAGAGCTCAAAATGGATGTGGGCAAAGCAACCGAGCTCTGTCTCCATTATGTTCAGGCCTGTCCGGGAACCGCGGTTTGTAAATTTGGCGTTCAGGATTCACTGGGGCTCGGCATTGAAATCGAACGCTTTTTCGCAGGCATGGATCTTCCTCACAAAGTCAAGGTCGGCATATCAGGCTGTCCGTTTTGCTGCGGTGAAAGCTTTGTCCGGGATATCGGCGTGTTCGGTAAGAAGAAAGGCTGGACCATGACCATCGGCGGAAGCTCGGCCCGCCGGCCACGCATCGGGGACGTCCTGGTCGACAACCTGACCGGGGAACAGGTCATTGCCCTGACAAAAAAATTTCTCGAGTATTATAGAGAAAAAGCCAAACGAAAGGAGCGTACCGCCCGCTTCGTGGACCGGGTTGGGTTTGAAAATATCCAGGAAGCATTGCTGTAGACCGGATCAACTCGTAATTCAGCTTCTATTCTTTTACCAGTTTGATCCGATGGCTCTTGCGCAGCTGTGACCAAACAGCCTGCATCACCCCTTTGCCGTCGCGAATGCTGATGCCTTTGCCCTCCACGTAACGATCGAGAATGGACTGGAGCGTGTCCAGTTCGATGGCATTCATATTGGCGATGATGCTTTTCTCACGCAAGGGCAGATCGGCCAGAATCTCGGCTGCTATGCCGGCGGTTATTTCGGGGTCCGGTTGTTCGCTGACGATTAGAAGCCCGTTGAGAACCAGGCGGGTGGCTTCCACGATGTCCGGTGTGTCATACTTGTTGGGACCGGTGACGTAAAGGGTCTGAATGGCATGCTTCTCAAGCCAGGGGTTCACCTCGTAGGGGGCGAGGTGGGCGGGGGTCTCTTTCAGATTCAGGTGCAGAATCGGCTTGTTGCCACGCTTGAAATCATCCCCGATTTTCTTCAATCGAAAGGTGAAGGGACCAGTGGTAATAATCAGGATACCGTCCGCGTCACCAACCGGGTCGATACTCACTTCACAGTCGAGAGCCGAATGGCGGCTAACTTTCAATGCGGTCCGTTCCGTGTCCGTCAATCCACCGGATATGATTTTGGTAAGAGGCATATCTTCATAACTTTTAATTCAGTACGGCAGACTTTAAAAGAACAGGGAATTAAAGACAAGTCCAATGTTGGGACAAGGTGACTACTGACAAGGTCAACAGGAACCAGAACATTTGGTCCCTTAAGGATTTTAAGGGGACGCAGGCATTTCATTCACGGATTGATGCAGGTACAATCCGCGGGAACTGTTCCCGAAGTTTCACTGATAACCAGTTTAACAGCGCCTTGTCTGACGATACGGCTGGCAACCGGTGTAAACGCATCGTTGGCGCCCAGCAGCTTCGAAATTGTAAAGACCAGACCAAAACCGAGCATTAGGCCGATTGCGCCAAATAAAAGCACACTGCCGGTCTCGGACATAGACACGATTTCTTTCACATTGACCCCTATGATAGCCCCCACCAGGAGACCGATCACCGGCAGCAGGTAGATGACTGCCAAACCGCCCAGCAGTTTGCCAGTACTTACATCTATGGCAACGATATCACCGGGTTCGGCTCCAATCCGATTGATGACGGTCGTGGTTAATTTTTGGGGCGCTTGGGCGGTGTGGCAGCTGCTGGCAGACGAACAGGAGCCGCAGCCGCCTTGTTTGTCAGCCACCACGTCAGCCCGGCTGCCGGGCAGGGTGCGAATGACGATTCCGGTTTTATTAGCCATTTTTTTCTTCCTTATAAAGATGCTCTTTGCGCTTTTGCAGGAACGCTTGTATCAGGGCCGTTGCCTGCTCCACCTCGATATGAAACTGATTGTAAATCACAGTCCCGTGATGGTCAATGATGACGGTCCAGGGTGTTCCGCCGGACCGATAATTGCGCATGGTGGCTGGTATGCGATTTGTTGCCGGGTTGCCTGCATCATGGGCCATGGGGATGCGAAGGCCGTACTTACGCTGGCTTTCTCTCAGTTTACCGGGGGTATTGATATGAAAGCCCTCAAACACTGTCTGGATGGCCACAAAAACCACATTCGGATTGTCCCCAAAACGCTCGGTCAGGGCTTTGATGGTAGGAAAACCATGGGACTGGCAGCCCGGACACCACGCTTGGAAAAAATACATGTAGATAATCTTACCCCTTAGCTCTGAGAATCTCAGCGGGGTTCTGTCTCTTCCATTACCATCGATCCAGCCATCCAATTCGAGTTCCGGAGCTGTTCGTCCACGTATGCCGTATTGGTCATCGGCCAATGTAGTACGACCAATTGCCAGTATCGACATGAGCATTAGGACGAGCAGAATAACACCCTGCCTTCGGGGAAAGTTGGGCAAATAAGTCTTGGAACCCATCACCTCTCCAGTTTTTTTAGGCTCGACAAATTAGTAGTCGTAAACCTTATGCAAACCTTACTATTTATAAGTCAGCTATTCACATGAAGCCGGCAATTGAAATCCGGCTAACCCGGCAGCCTTCCCAGTTACCCACCAACGGAGGTCGGATTTGCATTGTGCCAATAAACAAAATTAATTAAATCCATCACGGCATCGGTTGTTGCAAACTATACCCTTTAACTAAAGTATAAGCATTTGGATCGGTTTGGCTACGGGCTTGGTTGGGGGGCAGCACCGAACCCGGCAATGAATCGACTTTGAATTAATAATGATTTGGGTTCTACTCGTTTTCCGGCATGGATGTGAGCGCGCTGATTTGGCGGGGGCCTTATGCGGGTGTACACCCATTCCAAAAACATTTTGTTAATTAGGTTTCAGTATGTTATGAGACTTGTATCTTCCCCGCGTTTATCGGGCCAAAGTTGCAGGCCTGCTAATTTAAAAAGAGATCTAATCGGCACTAGCGGTCGAGATAGAGCCGTTATATACCATTCAAATAGGATCGCTTGGTTTACCCGCTATTGCCTCCAGCTACTCCGCCTGCTATCATAGGCGGCAACTGCCGATTAAGCGTACCCGTGTTATGTATCTTAAGGTATCGATATGCCGGATGACCGATATTCCATACTGGTAGTCGACGATGTCAGATTGGACAGGGAGATTCTCAAAAAATTCCTGACGAAGATGGGCTTCTTTGTCCGCTGTGTGGAAGATGGAATGGAGGCCTTGGAGATCTTAAATACCGAACCGTTCGACCTGGTATTATTAGATATCGTGATGCCGAGAATGTACGGCACGCGTGTGTTGGAAATCATTCGATCAAATCCGCGGTTGAATTACATGCCGGTGTTGATGATGACTTCAATCAGCGATACCGAGCATGTTGCCCGCTGCATAGAGATCGGTGCCGAAGACTACCTCATAAAGCCCCATAATAAAACCCTCCTCAAAGCAAGGATTTACAATTGCATCCAAAAGAAGAAACTGCATGAACAGGAGAAACTGTTCATAAGAAAAATAGAAGAAGAGAAGCAGATGTCGGATCGGTTGCTGACGCGCATCATGCCGAAGGCCATCGCGGATAAGTTGAAAAAGGGACAGCGAATTATCGTTGACTATTTTTCCGAAGTTACGGTCATGTTTTCAGATATTGTTGGTTACACGAAGATGTCCACCGCCCTGCCTGAAGATGAGTTGATAAAGCTCCTGCACTCGATATACAGCAGTTTTGATGAACTGACCTTTAGGCACGGCCTGGAGAAAATAAAAACTATTGGTGATTCATACATGGTGGTCGGCGGCATACCGGATCATTTCGACTATCACGCGGAGGCGATAGCCAACATGGCTTTGGAAATGAAAGCGATCCTTAAACAATACCGCACCTCGGCAGGTAAAGCCATCTCTATGCGAATTGGTATCAACACCGGGCCGGTTCGGGTGGGGATCATCGGTACCCGCAAGTTTTCTTATGACCCGTGGGGGGATACGGTCAACATTGCCAGCCGGATGGAGTCCCATGGATTGCCGGACCAGATTCATGTCACCCACTCCAGCAGCAAATATTTACAGGACAAGTTCGTGCTTGAACAACGGAATAAAAAGGTCCATGTCAAAGGTGTCGGCCCGATGACCACTTATTTCTTGACTGGTCGGAAAAATAAAGCCTCTATGATCGCAGATCGCCGACGAGCGCAGGGATTGACGACCTAATATCGAGCGGAAACGAAAGAAACTGCAGGGGGTCCAGCCGGCCCCAGACAGGGGCGGCTACTATGGTCTACCGGTACCCATGCGGATATGATGCCAGCCCCCAGGGGGGATCGCAAGGGTCCCGACATGCCGCGCCCGCTCAAAACCAGGGCAAGCTATCCATCCTATTCAGCCTTCTTGATCAAGGTCCTGGCATCATTTAGATGTTCGGCCATCTGATCCACCGATATGACCTTTGGGTCGTAGGTCACGGTGTTAATCTCTTTAAATCCACGAAACCCACGGGTAACCTCTTTTACGCCGGGCCGTCCATCCAGGGCGGATTTACCGACATCATATCAGGTGACATAGAAGGTGGCTTCTTCCAGTTGCGGCTGCTGGGCAGCGGCCGTTCCGAACAAGGTTAATATCGCCAGGCCAACAACGGTGTATATGATCAGATGAGTTTTCATCGGAATCCTCCTTAGCTTATAGCAGCGTCGCTTATTTTCACGTTTTCTCGTGCGATATGCAGGGGTCCCGGAATCGTGTACCTACCGGTAGCTCATAATATATACATTCGAATGGGAATTGCACCCCTTAAAGGCACTCTGGCTGGGGCCGGGTAGCGGCGAAGCCGCAATGGGGAATACCCCGTCTAGGCCATTGTTTGACGGACGAGGGCGGCCCCGGCGCTCAGGGCTTTTAGTTTCTCAACGGCTACCTGGCGGCCCAGGGGAACCATGCCGCAGTTGGTGCAGGGAAAGAGCTTTTCAGGCTGCACATACTCAAGCGCCTTGTGTAAAGTGGCGGCCACTTCCTCCGGGGTTTCGATTTGGTCGGTGGTGACATCAATGGCGCCGACCAGAACGTCTTTGCCTTTCAGCAGATCTATCAATTCGATGGGTACCTGGGAGTTGTGGCACTCCAGGGATACCTGGTCGATTTTTGATTTCTGGAGGAGGGGGAAGGTCTCCTCGTGCTGACGCCACTCAGACCCCAGGGTCTTTTTCCACTCGGTATTCTGCTTGATACCATAGCCATAGCAGATGTGAACGGCCGTCTTGCAGGGCAGGCCTTCCGCTGCTCGCTCGAGGGTTTCGATGCCGTAGTCCCGCACCTCATCAAAAAAGACATTGAACGCCGGTTCGTCGAACTGAATGACATCGATGCCGGCTGCCGCGATCTCGCGCGCTTCCGCGTTCAAAATCCTGGCGAACGCAGCGGCGAGTTTTGGACGGCTGTGGTAATAATCATCGTAGAGGGTATCCACCATGGTCATGGGGCCGGGCAGAGTGAATTTCGTCTGCCGTTGGGTTTGAGAACGCAGGAAACGAGCGTTTTCGACATAGATCGGTTCCTGGCGTTCTACCGCCCCGGTAACAACCGGTACCTGGGCGTCGTACCGGTCGCGAATACGCATGGTGCGGGACTGTTGGAAATCTACCCCGGCAAGGCGCTCAATAAAGGTGGTGACAAAATGCCGGCGGGTCTGTTCGCCGTCACTCACGATGTCGATCCCGGCCATTTCCTGGTCGCGCAATACCAGGCGGACAGCGTCTTCCTGGCCTTCCTTCAAAAGTGCCCCTTCCAAGCGCCAGGGAGACCAGAGTTTCAAAGGCTCAGACAGCCAGGCGGGTTTGGGCAGGCTGCCGGTAATGGTTGTTTGTAGATTAGCATGTGGCATACGAGTACTCCTGACGGCTATATGGGTTATGGTGATTAGCAATAGTAATCAGTTTTACCACTAAAATCCACCATGCGTTCGACGGGCTAATGAGTAGGTTCCAGAAAGGCTTGCTAAAGGGTCGTTAGCGAATCTAAATAGGCAGACTCTTAAATGAGGGACAATTCCCCGCATTTATTTACGGGAAGCCTTCCATCTTGTGAAAAAATAATGAATCTGCGTATACTTGTTAATTAAAACCCGAAAAGGAGACGGCGCATGTATAGAAAACTCCTATTATTGATAGCAGTGTTGTTTATCGTTAGCGGGCTTATTGTAAGTTGCAGCGGAGAGGCCTATCAGCCCATACCGAAAGCGGATGCCGTTGCGGTGCTGATGCCCACGGCCGGAAATACAATTTCAGGCTCTGCCATTTTCGCTAAAACAGGACAGGTTATGCGGGTCATTGCCGAAGTGTCCAACCTGTCACCCGGTTCACATGGATTCCATATCCACGCGTTCGGAGACTGCCGGGCATCGGACGGCTCCTCGGCTGGTGGTCATTTCAATCCGGATAATAGTTCTCATGGTGCCCCAAATGCCGATCCCCGCCATGTTGGCGACCTGGGCAATATTGTGGCCGATGAATCCGGGGCAGGTAAATTGGATATCCTTGTTGCCGGACCTGACCTGAAAGGAACTAACAGTATTATCGGCCGCAGTGTCATTGTGCATGCAGATCCAGATGATATGAAGACGCAGCCTACCGGTAAGGCCGGTGCGCGGCTCGCCTGCGGCGTGATAGGGATTGCCAGATAAACTCGGCCGTGATGACACCATCCGGACAATTATAGTTCGTTTCTCTATACCCCAAGGGGAGCTTTGGATGCTGGGGGCCATTGCCGGAGATATGATCGGGGCGCCCTACGAGCGTATCTCGACGAAAAGCAAAGATTTCAATGCCGTTGTCTCCGAATTTACGGACGATACGGTGCTGACAGTTGCAGTTGCAGATTGGATCCTGAACGACACGGACTGTGCTGCTACAATAAAGGCATTCGCCCGCAAATATTATAAGCTACCCTATGGCGGATCGAGGCCACCATCGTCAACGTTTTAAAAGTAGCCGACAAAAAAGGCTGGACTTCCGTAGCGTTCCCCGCAATCAGCACCGGGATATTCGGCGTTCCGAAAGAGGTTTGTGCGGCCGCCTTTAGAAATGCGGTACCGACATACTGGGATATAAATCCGGAAAGCAACATTGCATTGATATGGTTATGTTTGACCGCGGATGATTGTGGGGCTTTTGCAGAAGTGTTAACATTATAAAGTTTGCGGGTTTCCAAGTTGTGGGAGCGGCAGCTTGCCGCGAACAAGTATTCACAGACTCAGTTATCACGGCAAACCGCCGCTCTTGTAAAAAACTTTTCGATTGAATTTAAGCAAGAAGACATCCAATGGGTAACCAAACCTACTATTCAGATTTAATACGGGACATCCGGGCAGCACAGGGCATGGCGTTGCCGGGGAACCTGCTCAGCAACACCCCGCAAAGAACCGGCGCTGAGTTCAATCCCAACACCTATCTGGATATTCTCACCCACCTGTCACTCTTGGAAGGATTCGCGCTTGATTTTACGTACGACTACCAGGAAGGCCTGGGCGGCCATCCCTGCCTTTACGCCCGCCCGACGCATAACGCCCCTTTTGAAACCATGACCGAACATTCGGCCTGGGAACGAAAACACAACGTGTCTGATTTCCTGGTTTCAGATGGCACTGCCGAGAGCTTTTTTGAATTGGTGGTTTTTCGGGAGGTGGCCAATCAATTTTATCTCTATTGGCATGCAGCCTACAATGACTTGCGCATCATCACGGCCAAGGAAGAGATTTTCAAGATTGTATCGACTCTGGACGAACTAGGTCCGGTCCGGTTCGACCCGGTGCAGGCCGAGATTGCCATGGCCCTTGACCCGGAGCCCCGGATCGAACTAACGGAGACATCCGCCGGTGTCGTTTACTGCTCATTTACCCAATGGGGCGGATTCTGTATTCAACAAGAGGTGTTTAGCAAGGTGCATCCGCATTTGCTGCTGTGTTCGGAGGTATTACAGACTGCTAAATACAATTGTGGGATTGTTTTTTGACTTATTGGGGTTGTTGAGCGGTAAAAATGAAAAACCGGATAGTGATTTTTCAACCTATCACTACCCGGTAAAATATTTATCGTTCTGGTCGTTTATACAGAGACCGGTCCGTTAATCTTGGTTAATTAACGCATACTTTCCCGGAGACCTGCGCACCGTCGACCACGCAAGCGAGATAAGCCTCAACCCCGCCGTTACGTATAAAGTTAGCATCCGCTGTGTTTACCTCGTTCTGGGTTGTTCCTTTAGAGAACGATCCGGAAGCGACCAGCGCGCCATTGTAAGGACTCGCGGCAAACGCGACATCCTCAGACGAAATCACCTCCCAGGATGCTCTGGTTTCATTGGTGCTCGCGGAGGAGCCGGCAGACCATATATCAGTGATGAATGTAGCGTCAGCACCATCGACCACGCCGAGTCCCGAGTTTTCCTCGCCTGCAAAGAGGGCATTGCCGACCAGCAGGGAAAAAGCCAGGATTCCGACCAGGGCGATTGCTGTTTTTTTAGTTATTTTATTCATGATTAACTCCTTATCCAGGCCTAATAGCCATTTTTTTCAGGTTAACGTCTCGGGGAAGGGTGAAACGCTAAAGTTGCTGTTTGTTGGCCGGGCAGCTCTTGAAAACCTTACGCGATAATACTGAACACCTTGCGGGCTTCCTTAAGCGTTCCTTTTTTTGCCCTCGCGACCAGGAACTTACCGCGCCTTTCGGTGGTAATCAGATCGGCATTGGTCAGTTCCTTCAGGTGATGCGATACGGTTGGGGCTCCAATATTCAGCGATTCCATAATATCGGAAACGAAGCATCCCCTGGCACTGGCTTTGAAATCCTTCTCAGCGTGCCTGGCAACCTCCAGGTACATCTCAAGACGTTTCTGGTGGGAAAGCGCCTTCAGGACTTTGGCCAGCTTTTTTGTTTTCATATCAGGTTGCCTCATGTTTAAATTTCGATAACTTTCGAAATGAAATTAAGCCCGTACCGAATACCTGTCAACCGGCAAATGTAATATTTTTTGATTATGTATCAGATTGTCTGGCTAAGTAATTGTTTTGATGTTGAAAATAAAGAAATTTTTTTAAGCACAGATTGACAATCGATTGCATTTAAGGTTAATACAAATGGCAGGGAGAAGAATCGGGCGGCGTAAATGAGATAACGGTTTATGTTGATTTGCCCCCTCTTTACATTGCATTTCGTGAAATGCTTTTCAGACCCAATTTCGCGGTTAAGACCCTCGACCACATTCGTGACCCGCAACCTCCTCTGGAAGTAGGTGAACGTTATGGTGCTTGGTACAGAATTTTGGGCGGTTACAGTCAAACGGCTTAAACGAACCGGCAAACACGCTGAAATAGTTGCGGTTACCAAACAGAACCTGCCCCTGCCCGGTACATTCAACGAAATGGCCGTCGCGTTGCGCAAACAGATTCGGGAAAGGCGCAAAGACAACAAGCGCTACAATGACCTGCTGCGGCAGCTCTACCACGCGGCGGTCTGGGAGAACTTCTTCGGGGATATCAACGCCCTGTGTCTGAGAGAGCAGGGCACTTCTTGCAAGGTTGTTGGCCGGTTCATACCCCGGATTAAATGTGATTACAAACTGATCGGCTATGAGCACCTGGACATACTGGGAGTTAACGACGTCAAATGGATTGTCGAAGCATGGGGTGAACCGCGAAATCACGCCCCGGCCCGCCAAATCAACCAGAAGCTGCATGAGCAGACCGTGGCCCGCTTTAATCTGGAAAAAGAACGCGAGCTACGTGCGGCCGGGGAACTTTTCGGCGGCCAGCAATTGCCGCTTGTGGATTCTCAGGACGAGGTAAACCCGGAGCCTCAACCACAGCACGACAATCCAGCAGTCGACTCCGGCAAACTAAGTCAGCGAAAACTGATCGTCGCCATCTTGATTGCAGCAGCATTGGGACTTGTCATTATCCTGGTTACCTGAAAAAGACAATAAAGTGACCTATACCCTGACCTATGATAAGCGCGGTTTCATTGCCCTGAAGTATTCCGGCTTCATTTCCCCCCCCGAGGCCCAAGAATCTTCGGTCAAAGCAATTGAAATGGCTGTCAAGCACGCTGTGAAGCTATACTTGGCAGACCATTCGGAGTCGGTGGTGGTGCTTCCCATTGAACAGGTTAACAACCTGATGGATAAACTCGCTGACCTTACGGAAGTCTCCCGGAACGCAAAACTGGCCACGGTGTTGCCTGCCGCTGGCGGACAGGCCCGGAAGGATTTGGAAAGTTTCATCACTATCGCTGCGAACCAGGGCTGGATTGTAGCAGCATTCAATACTCGACAGGAGGCAATCGACTGGTTGTTGGATCTAACTGATGGAGAGGCGTCGCCATAAAATCAGAATGCAAAATTGACTGGTCCACCATAACACCCGCTATCCTCCTTACGACCCTGGAATGCAAACTGGCCGCGCAATGCATTAAAATGTATCTGGTATTACACCCCGGACAATGGCAAACATCAATTGACCGGTTGTAACCTTGTGCACGTGAGTTGATTTAAATTTCTTAATTGGCTTGGGGAAGACCAATGAGATGTCAGCAATGTAGTGCAGATCTGCCGGGCAGCGCCAAGTTTTGTAATCAGTGCGGACTGCGTGTTGAGGTTGTCTGCCCCGCCTGTGAAGTTGTTCTACCGCCCGTAAGCCGGTTTTGTCTCTATTGTGGCAAAGATTTAGGCAAGTCAACCCATAGCGACCACATCGATTCAAGCCACCCCCAAAATTATACACCTAAACACCTGGTTGAGGAAATTCTCACCAGCCTCGCCACCCCGGAAGGCGAGTACAAGACCGTCACTATTTTATTTGCGGATGTGGCGAGCTCTACAGCCTTGTTCGAGAACCTCGACCCCGAAACCGTGCACGAGATCATGGACGGGTGTTTCCGGATTCTGATAGAACAGGTCCACCGGTTCGAAGGCACCGTCAACCAGTTTCGCGGGGACTGCATTATGGCATTGTTCGGCGCGCCGGTTGCCCAGGAGAATCATGCCCAGCGGGCTTGCCAGGCGGCCTTGGCGATTCAAAAAGCACTGCCGCCCTTCAGGCAAGAGCTAAAGAGACGTCATGGTATCAACTTCAACATGCGTATCGGGCTCAATTCCGGCCCAGTGGTGGTGGGTGCCATCGGCAATCAATCCCGGATGGACTACACGGCTCAGGGAGACACGGCCAATCTGGCCGCGCGGATGGAGGCACTCGCCGAACCGGGCACCATCTATGCCACCGAGAACACGTTCAGGCTGGCTGAAGGCTTACTCCGTTTCGAGTACCTTGGCATGCACACGGTCAAAGGCAGGGTCATGGATGTTGGCGTTTACAGGCCGATTTCATCAAGTAGTAATCGTACCCGTTTCGATGTGAATGCCGAGAGAGGCTTGACCCCCTTTGTGGGTAGACAGGGTGACCTGGAAGTTATCCTTAAGGCATTCCAGAGTAGTAGAGAGGGTGCCGGGCACGCCGTGGCCGTTACATCGAATCCCGGCCTTGGCAAATCCAGGCTGCTTTATGAATTTCGTAAATCCATCACCAACGAAGATGTTTTCTTTTTAGAGGGTAAATGCCTCTCCTTCAGCCGCACCGTGACCTACCATCCTATCATCGATATACTAAAATCGTTATTTCATATTGATGAAAATCAGACCGATGCTCAAATCAGAGAAAAGCTCGCCACTGGCTTGGAAGCACTTAAAATCGATTCGAGTCGCTCGCTGCCCTATCTACTGGAATTGCTGGCGGTCAAAGACAGCGGCATTGATATGGTAAAAACAAGCCCGGAGGCCCGCCGGGAGTGGATCAATGCCGCTTTGATCAGCATGGTGATTGCCCAGTCCCAACGAAAGCCTCTGATTTTTATCATTGAAGACCTTCACTGGGTTGATACGGCCTCCCGAGGGGCGATCAGTGAGTTGTTGGAAAGTATCCATGCGGAACGGGTATTGCTCCTGCTTACCTATCGGCCTGAGTTTGTACCGGATTGGAGTACAAAATCGAACTTTCACCAAATTGTTCTGGGGCGTCTTTCCGAGGACAATAGCCTGTCTATGGCTTGCCACTTACTTGAAACCCAGGCTGTCGGAAGCGATATCGCCCGGCAGATTATAGAGAAGACCGAAGGCGTTCCGTTCTATATCGAAGAGTTCGTTCGTTCTCTCAAGGATTTCAATATAGCCTGGAAACATGATGAGGGGGCCGGCTGTGCCGACGAAGGTGCCCTTCGCATTCCCTCTACAATTCAGGACATCATCATGGCACGGGTCGATATTTTGCCGGAGGCGGCCCGGCATATAACAAAGACAGGCTCCGTGATCGAAAGAGAATTCAGCCGCGCGCTGATCAGCAGGGCAGCTGGACTGGAGTCTGAGAGTCTTGCAGCGGGTTTAGCCGCTTTGAAGAAAGCCGAGTTGATCTACCAGCGAGGGGCCGGTTCGGATGCCGCCTACTATTTCAACCATGCCCTCACCATGGAAGTGGTTTACGCGTCCCTGCTTTCGTCTCAGAAACAGCAGATTCACGGCAACGTGGCAAGGGCCATCGAGGCACTGCATCCAGAGGGGTTGGATGAATACAGCGCCACCCTGGCGAGACATTTTTCTGAAGCCGGCTTTTTTGAAGAAGCGGCTGTCTATGCGAAAGCGGCTGCGAAAAGAGCCATGCGGTCCGGGGCCTATCTAAATGCAATCGCCCATTCGCAAAGCCAGGTCCATGCACTTGAACAGCTACCGGTCAGTCAAGTCAACCAGAGACGGATCATCGATGCCCGCACGGTCCTTGCCAACCATTTTTTATCTTTAGACTTATATGCAAAGGCCAAAGACGCGGTAGTGCCCATTGTGGATATCGCTGTTGAATTAGATTATCAGAAAAGACTGCCGGGCATCTATGTGGCGCTGGGCAGCTATTACTACTGGGTTGACCAGAGCTCAGCACTGGCGCTGGAATACCTGCGCAAGGCCGTTGAAGTGGCAGAAAATACAGGGGATTTCATTTATCTTTGGTTCGGCAATTTTTTCCTAGGAACAGCCCTTTCGACGGAATGCCGTTTTGCCGAAGCCACAGAATGCTACAACGTTTCCATGGCTCTCAGTGAAATGGGCAATCACCTGCGTGGACTTTCCGCGGCCAAAGCAGCGATGACTGCTTACGCATGCCTTTTCACCGGTCGCGTAGACGATGCGTACAACTTTTCCAAAGATGCTTTGCAGGCTGCGGAGGAATGTGCGGATGCGCATACAAAAGGGATTGCATACGGTGCTCATGGGGCCGCCTGCTTTTTTAAGGGAAATTTTGACAAGGCCCAGCGTTATCTGTCGGACTCGATTGACTTTTGTCTCAAAGCAAATCACCTGGCTTTGATGGGCTGGGTGGAGTTATGGCTGGCGCATATTCATTATTACAGCCAGCGCTACACGATGGCCATACTCTTCTTCAAAAGGGCAGTCGCCACCTGGACGAATACCAGCCAGCTCCAACAATGGCTGCCGTATTTAAAAATCTCACTGGAAAGGGCGATTATATCGGATGGCGGCCACCCCGCAACCGACTTTGATCCGATACGTTGCCGACAAAAAAACAAAAACAAGATGGCTGCCGGTATAATTGATGCGACCACTGCCGATATACTGATAAATATTGACCATACGTACATCCCCAAAGCGGAGTCGTTGGTCCAGTCAGCCATAGCTGCAGACCAGCATAACGATACTAAATGGTGTCTCGGCCAGGACTATTCAGTTTATGCCGAAGTTTGTCGCGCTAAGGGAGACCAGGCAGGAGTAAAGAAAAATCTTTGCAAGGCAGTCGACATTTTTAGTGAATGTGGTGCCGATGGCTGGGTTGATTTTTATAAAACCCGATTGGGGTCATTACCCCAAAATTGACAAATAATGGGAGAATTGCCCTTAACTTCCTTCCAGAATTGTGGTGCCAAAGGTCGTATTTCATAATTCTACAACTAAATCAAAAAGTTGAAAAATTTCAAGTGTCATTAAGCACCACTAACGCACTAATTGTAAGATCCTGGTGGCATAATCGTACTGGATCGGTATATTTCTCCCCCGGCTTTTAGAGTGTGTAGTCTATACGTGTTGAACTATTAGTGTGTACGTCTGGCCCTGTATATGGTCCCGGACTTGACCTCCCAGTCCCACGTCTTGTAAGCCCCGCAGTGCAGAGCATACAGGAATTCGACGGAATAAAGTAATGCTATCGATGAATAAAAAATCCAAAGCAGGATGATGCAGACCGAGCCCAGAGAGCCAAAAAGAACATTGATGCTGGCAACATTCTGGACATAGATACCGAAAGCGGCTCGTGCGCAGATCCAGAGCACGCCGAAAAGGCCGCCGGCCATCAGCCGATGGCGCAGTTTGATATCGGTAGGCAAGAAGATCCGGGCCGATGTCATGAAAAACAGCATCAGGATCAGCCAGGAAACGATATTGCTTTGGGATAATGAAAAATATTCCGAAGCAGTCAGGTACAGATCGCCGAGATAGGCTGTCTGCTCGATGGCTTGCTGGAACTGCCAGGTGGTATCCGAGGCCAAAGTCCAGATAAAATTGAACATGAAAAAAAAGACAATGGCAAAGATGCTCATGAGGGCATAGGCGGCCTGTCCGGCCAACAGATTGCGTCTGTTCAGGTTGAAGATTTTCCGGAACGCCTGATCCAGGGATTTGAACAGCAGTCCGCTGATTATGGGCAGCATCATCAGGTTGATGGTGGTAAACGACCCCAGCCCCACTGAATCCACCAGGTGGGTCTGAACCCACGTCTTGGATACAAAGGGGATCAACTGGTTGATATTATCGACCATGATCGCCACCATGTTTTCCGGAAAGAGTCCGTGTAAAACTGTTCTCTGGAACACACTGAAAATAAAGAGAAGCAGCGCTGAAAACGGGATGACTGCCAGTAAAAATACATACGAAATGGATGCGGATATGGTGGTGCAATCATTCAATACAAAATTGCGACCGGCAATGTGAAATGCCCTATAAAAGAAAGTTTGACGCCGTCCCGGTCTCCACATAATACTTTCAACGCTCCTTGTAGAACCACATTTGTAAACGAGAAATGAATCGATCTATAGATTATTTTTAGCGCTTATGAAGTTGGGAAAATTAATTTCTTAAAAACGACAGGAAAACAAAAGAGAGACCCACTAGTCAATATAAAAAAAGCATAAGGGACGAAAAATACCGCTTACGTCTTTATTCACGCAAAACTCTATTTAAAAGCTTCAGTTATTAAGCCAAGACTTTGTTCAAATTCTTCTTCACTGAAACAGTACCGCATTTCAAGGTAATCTTTTCGCAAAGTTTTTACTTTGTCTTTCACTTTGGAATTTTTAAGTATCAAATCGGCCATTAAGCCTGCAAGGGTTTCAAACCCTTCCGGATTCATGCCGAAACGGGTCATTTCGGAAACACCGATTCGCAGCGCCCCGGAGGCCGTAAAACCTTCTTCAACCGGTGTGGCCTGGTAGTTGACGATGATATTGTTTTCTTCCAGTTTGCGTGCAACCGAAGCACCGCTTCCGTAACCAACGTTAACAATGACCTGATGTGTGTCAGTGTGTGAGATGGATTGATCTCCTGCTACTTTAAGACCGTTGGCCTTTAGTGCCATGGCAAAAGCCTTGGCATTCCTAACAACAGCGGCCTGGTATTCTTCTTTGAAGTGATTCATTTCATATGCTGCGAACAGCAAGCCTGTCATGGTGCCCAGGTGATGGTTGCTGACACTGCCCGGAAATGTTCTTCTTTGAATCGCCTCCCAGAGACCCCACTCAAGATCTGTTTCTTCAAAATCGGAGGCAATCACCCCACGCTGGGTACCGAAGTAGGTCTTGTGGGTGGAACCGGTTACGACATGGGCTCCTTCCTTTAGGGGTTCCTGGAAATGCGGGCCATAGAGTCCCAAAACATGGGCCATGTCATACATGACGATACAATGTGGGGCAAATTCGTCTACCAGGACCCGGATCTGGCTGACCGGCTCCTTCTCAATGATCATACTCTTGCCAAGGATAACCAGCTCCGGCTGGTGTTCTTTTATGATTTCCCGGCACGCATCAATGTCCATTTTATACGGATTGTTTTTTAAGACCGGAAAATTGACCACGGCCGGTCGTTCGGTTTTGGGGTCACGGGCCACAAAATCGCGTAGCGCTCCCATGGGCTGGGCGCTTAAATGACCACCCTTGATAATGTGGTTGTTCATGATCTTGCCGATCCGGCGCTGTTCCGACTTGCGGTCGGCGCGATTCAAGAAATCAACCAAAGCACTGTAAAAGGCTGTATTGGCCATCTGGCCTGAGATCGCCCTGGATTCAACATTGCCACAATTAAAATAGGCCCGGAACTGGTCGTTGAGTTTGTCTTCGATTTCCTGGATCAGTCCCGTTCCCTGGTAATAAAAAACATCTTCACCGGAGAAAGCTTTGATTTCCTTGTGTTCCGCATACCGGTTCACCGGGTCACTGATTGATAACAACCGTGTGATATATGACTGGCTCATCTCAGAAGGGATCAGGTTGATGCATTCGTTCTGACGCCACTGATGGTTGTCGACGGCTTTTGAAACCAATTGAGAAGCCATGGCCAGAAAATCATCACCTTTTTCGGTGTCGCTGGTGGATTTTAGACTGTCATGGGGAATGGAACGAACATGCGGCGGAGCCTCGGAACTCATGTGGTAGGGAACCACAACAGCTTTTGCTCTCTTTTTACGGATTTCAATTTCGAGGGTATCACCTTCAAGGATATTGCTGTCTATTAGCGCAAGGGCAATGGCCCGCCTTTTGGGGTCTTCTTTGAAAACAGCGTTAAGCCCGCTGCCGTCAGCTTCCTGAAAAGGGATCATGGTGCCGGAGGTGATGTACCCTACTTGTTTTTCCCCTTCGAACACCCCGTACCCTTCCCTGGCAATGCCTTTTCCGGTGACGGCAATTGGCATGACCATTCTTGGCAGGGCTTCAAGGTCTTCGAATTTTTGATCGATGATATGTTTAAAGGCGCGGTATTGTTTTTTCAGGGCTTTTTTCCCGATGAATTCGCTTTTAAGAGGGGAAAAACTAACGGCAAATTTGGAGAGTTTGGAGGCAAACAGTGGAATTTCCTTGTCCTCATGATCAAGGCCTAGTTCATGACCGTATAAGGGAAGTGCGGCTTCAAGCCGTAAGGTGTCGCGTGCACCGAGACCGATGGGCTTGGCATCCTTTTTTAGCAGCAGGTTCCAGATGCCGACCGCATCCCTGGTTTCAACGAAAAGTTCAAACCCTAAGGGCTCTCCGGTGTAGCCGGTTCTGGCGATCCAGACTTCAACACCGTTAATCAGCGCAATGCTTAAATTGTTACGGGCAGGCTCAGGCAGAAAACCTTCGGTGACAATGTTTTCCATAATCGATCTGGATTCAGGTCCCTGCAGGGAAATCATGGCTACATCAATAGTTCGGTCGATCATTTCAATATCGCCGAATTTAGGCAGGTGCTGTTCAAAATGGGCTATGTCTTTTTCGCGGTTGGAAGCGTTGACCACCAGCAGGAATTCATCTGCTTTAAACCGGTAGAGATAGGCGTCATCAATCGCACCTCCAGCCTCATTCTGGATCAGGGTATACTGGCTTTCACCCACCTCAAGAGCTGCGGCGTTGTTGGTCAGGACATACTGTAGAAACGACAGTGCGTCATTGCCTTTAAAGTAGAGACGGCCCATGTGCGATACATCAAAGATACCCGCTGACCTGCGCGTGGCCATATGCTCTTTGATAATACCGTCTGGGTATTGAATCGGCATGTCCCAGCCACCGAATTCAACCATTTTGGCATCCAGTTCTACGTGTTGTTGATGCAGTATGGTTTTGTAAAGTTCACTCATAGGAAGCTCTCTGTAATTATAAGGTTGTCATTAGAAAAATATCATTTTCCCCAATTATGATAAAAACCGATATTAAATACAATATGCCCATGTCAATGGACAATGCCAGAGATTTTCACGAATAATGGGGTTTGGGATCAGTTTTTTATGCAGCCGGGCGGGATATATTCAGATTACTTGACTGAAAGCCAAACTATCATTTCTAACAAATCCTGTGATATCAAAGCGTTATCAGAAGTGCGGCTAATATTGTACTTAAGTTGAGCGTTGATACGGTAACTTTTTGTGCAAAGATTGTGAGTGTTTGCAGTTTTATTAGGTTCGATAGGGATAACGTGCGGTGTTACTGAGTTTGGCCAACATCTACCCAACGAAAAAAAGGGACCGCGATAATCGCAAGTCCCTTTTTTCATTGTATAATTGTGGTGCCGAAGGCCGGATTTGACATACCATATAATATCAGCATGTTACACATTTTGAGATGCAGAAATATAGGGTCTTAATGCATCTCAAATGCATCTCACGGCATCTTATTTCCACCTTTTTTGCACCTTTTTGCATCTCAAATTATCGGACCGCCGGGGGGGTACAGGTCCATTTTCACCCCCAGGGTTCATACTATTGCATGCCCCGTTCTACTGGCGAAAAACAAAAGGGGATTGTGATATACGTTAAATAGCTGTTACTAATTGGCAGGGCTGATATTTGGGCCTTTGGCAAGATATCCCATTCCTGTACTTATCGAGAAATCTTGATAAGCAGCGAATAACGGTGCAAAACGAGAAAAAAGCAATAGTGAAGCCAAGAAGTTAGGAATGGCTTGATTCTATTGACTTATCAGAGGGTTATGGTAGGCTCTGTCTGGTCCTTCCAAATTTCGATCTAATCATAAAATAGCGGCTAACGATGCCTTTTGTGTCAAAAGGCAGATTTCCACTCAATATATAATGTTAAATCAATAGATGAAAAAAAATATAATTATCGGGATTTCAATAAGCACAGCAATATTCTTATTGGCTGCTGTCTCATTTTTTACGACATTTGGTTCCTGGGATGGGGTAATACTATCTGCTAAATTCAAATTAAGAATAATTGATAACCTGGGGAAACCAGTTAGTGGAGCAAAGTTATCAGTAATTGAAAAACATGGGCTTATTGGCACCAAGAAAACGATATCCTACGATTTTCCGATTCAAGAATTTACAGACATGTCACAACCAATATCTGATGCAGATGGGTTTATCGAAATATCTCATATGGCTGAAGGAGGGCTCGAGACAGGTGGCGGCTCATTCGCTCTATTTTGGTGCATTCCAGTTAAATTCGATCACCGATCATTTATTGTAAAAATTGAAACTCCTAATCAAAAGGACCTTCATTTTGATTACTTTGACATGTATAAAAATTGCGACAAAAAAGCATCACACTTTTCAAGTGACGATCCATTAAATTGCCAGCTTGAAATTACAATTTAAGGTGATGATTTAACAAGTCGCTGCAGTGGACGCTAAAAGACAGCGCCACTAAGCTCGAACGTTATACCGATTTTCCATGTTCGAAATCACTATTGTTAGTCAGGAGAGGAAAATTGCTTGATGAGGTCTTTGGGATCATCGAAAATGTTCCTATATTTCCTCAAGAAGTTAGTTTATGTCGCACAAGAGTGCCGAAGATAATCACAACAGGACCGATCAGAACAGCCGTGGCGTTATTGAGTTTAAAATTACCGTAGGAAAAAGATCAGGGGACACCTCGCCACGGCCGAAGTGTGAAGGTAATAATTTAATCGCTGTCAATTCCAGAGAACAAGAGGAAAAGAGGGGAAAAAATTGGCTTTCCTTTTCGCCTAAGATTGCGATTCGACTTACTCCGATTGCGAATACCAGTATCCGAATATATGGCGTAGCGTACTCACATTCGCATAAGTCCTAAATAGATGTGGTGATAAATTATCCGCTCAGGCCTTGGAAATAATGGCAGGCTAGGGAAGGAGGACGAATGTCACTCATACTTAGCGTAAATGGCCCTGGCTCGATCTGGATGCTAGCCGATCGGCGTCTCACCAAAGGAACCAAAGTGGGCAGAGACGACGCCGTCAAAATCATGGAGCTCGGTACGACCGACGGCGAGGCATTTTTAGGATACGCTGGACTCGGGGAGACAGCCAAGGGAGAGGAGCCATCAACTTGGATGGCTCGTGTGTTCCGCGGTATAAAGGGTGATCTCAAGTCCATGATGCAAGTGCTGGAAGGTGCACTGAAGCGGCAAATGACGAGGCACATATTAGGATTCCCCTACCATGCCGTGTTGGTTACTGCGCTTGTTAACGACCTACCAATGCTATACGAGGTTTCCGTTTCATCAAGTGGCGCGACAGCTATCAAGCGGGTATTGCGGGCCGATGGGCCTCCACCACCCTTTGGTCTAGCGGGGTCGGGAGGGGATTACCTTTTGAATCGACGGGACCATGCTTGGATGCGACCTTTACAACGCCTGATAGATGCATACGACCGAGGAAAAATCCGAGCCACCGCAATGGCCGACCACATGGCGAAACTTAATTATGAGGTACACGAAAACGAAAAAACAGTAGGCCCACGGTGTATAGTAGTATGGTCAAACCGTGAGAAGGGGAAGGTTCATCGGAGCGGTGGCGGTATAGAGTACTACACAGGCACTACGAGGGAGGAGGACAAACCGGGTATACCGAACATCAGTAGAGGTACGGATTTTCAGGCTGTTTCGAGTGTATTAATGGAACACTTTTTAGAATCTGTGAAACCATTCTTTGAAGAAGGTAAGGACGAGCCTGATCCAATGGACGATGATGCAATCAACGCAGACTTAGCAAAACTTCCGGAAGATCCCGACGAGACACTGGAGTAGACGGTTTTTTCTGCAGTTGTTTTTACATAAACTTAAAGCACCGTCGTACGCAAATGCTCACAATGATGACAAATTTCACATGTGGCGAATTTGGCGAAAGGTGTAACGAACAGTTGTAGCAGACTTGGCGCACAATAGGGTTATTCACCAGCAGAAAATGCAAATATAATCCTCTACTTAAAATGTGGTGTTCTATTTGCTTAAATGCCAAGCAACTGAACCAGCCATTATCCAAACTTTTGACATCTGCTATATACATCCACCGGACGCAGATAGTCAGCCGATTATGATATGCAGGTTTTAGCACAATCTTAGCATACCGTTTCCCCCCAATTGAAGCCATCCTGCACAGTTCACGTTGCACTCCCTGCACAGTTTTCAGTGCATCACCCCTTTCGCAAATGCACCCCGACAGGATCGTAATGGGTACAGCCCTGGCAAAGCTCAATTGTATCTGCCAGGTACTCCGGTAGGGCGGTTCTAATGCTCTTAATGTCCTGCTGTAGCCGCTTTCTGGCACGTTCAAGCTGTGGGATATGCCTGAGCCAAGGGCAAGGGAACAGGTCGCTGAACAGGTGGATACAGATCTTGTTGGGGATGGTCATGGGCAAGTCCTCCTTTAATGTTTACTGGAGGACTGAGCACAGATCGTGCCAGGGGAAGGTTACTTTCTCTTTCGGACTGCTAAAGCCAGGTTGTATTCAGAGTGATCCCGTTTCATAAAATCCGGACCCCGGTCATCTTCAAAATAATAGATAAATGCATATGAATAGTTTATCGTTCCACTGCCCGGCACCCCGATTTTTCCAGACCAGATTCTCCAGACGGAAGTATTCAACAAGGGAGTCATATTGCGAGGACCTATTCCCTTTTCATAAAGTGTTCTTAGTTCATCAAGTCTCGGCATTCGCCATCCAGGATCAGCCATATTTAGATCTCTCACCCAATCACGAGCCTGGTCCCACGTGAGATCTGTAGGCCCAACCATCCATTCAAGACCCGTCTTGGTATCGTAAACAACTCCATTTTTATACTTAATGAAGTGTCTGTCATGATTTACAATAATTTGCTTAGATATGTCAGGGCTAATGGATGCAAGTTTCTGAGTTTCTTTAACGGGTTTTTGTTGTTTGATTGGGAGACGTTTTTCTACAGCTATCCCCCTTTTTGAATTAAAGTAGAAGTCCCCTATCAATGAAGTAGAGGCCCATGGTACCTGCTTGCTCCCCGTTTCATCTATCACGTCCTTCCTGACCCGCTTCATCATGCTTTCAAGGGTAAGTCCCGGCACATCAATATGACGCAAGAGAGCATTTGTGTATGTGCCGTTACGCCCCGAACCATCAGCCGCAACACTACCGGGTGCCGTGGCGTAGGCAATATAAGACCCTTTAGGGGCATCCATACGAGCCAGACCTTTCTGACCTGACCGCCAACTACGGCTAAATGGGTTGTCACGGCAGGCATCAAGAATCACAATGTTCATATCGTTACCGGCATCTTCCATCTTGCCTAATACACGACCGGCATCCAAGGCTTCATATTTTACATCTGACGGCGATTCAATCCGTGCATCCACCGGAATAAGGTAGTTCCGACCGTCAACCTGCATACCGTGACCTGCGTAATAAAACAGGCCTACACCGCCCTTTGAAAGCCGTTTGCCGAACTTGCGTATTGAGTCTTCCATAGCCCTTTGACTGGCATCCCGAAGCACGGTCACCTTGAAACCAAGCCTTTTCAGGGCATGACTGATGTCTGTAGCATCATTAGCCGGGTTTATGAGGGGGGCGTTTCTATAAGCGCTGTTGCCGATGACCAAAGCAACCCTTTGCTCTGGGGCACTAAAACCAACCGCAGGCAAAGCGATTAAGGTGCAAATTACTAAAATGATAGTAAATTTGCGCATTTTGAGGCCTCATCAGTCTGAAATTTGGATGGGATTGGTTGGATAATACCTAAGTGGCGCAACTGTGTCAAACACCTGATAGATGCACCTTCAAAACTTAACTCAGATAAGGCGCTTGACAAACTCCGGACCAACGTGGCAGATTTTAGCGTCTATTCAAATTTCCAATCCAAAATTCAATTTTCCAAGTTCCACTACTCCACACAAGGAGTCTGTAATGAAAAAAATATCAATTTTTATTGATCATACTGGTGACGATGCCGATCAAGCATTTGTATCCAGAATAAAAGATCGTCTTAAGAGCATCAAAGGTGTTTTTAGCATTTCGTCCTACACGGATATTAGCGATGACGAAGCTGTAAATTGGGAAGGATTAACTATTGGAGCAGTTAAAAATGCTGATATTGTTATTCCAATCCTATCATCTTCGTATTTGGGGTATATTTCAGATGCAATCGGGATGGCTTTTGATCAAATTATTGATAGCGACAACAAATATTTCTTCCCAATTCTATTGAATCCGTCTGAATGGGGGGGGGTTTAATTGGATAGTAAGAAGTAAATTAATACCAGAAAATGCACAGCCGTTGTCCGAGTTATCAGCTAATGATCAGGATAGAATACTAAATAGATTACGTACCAACATCAAAGACATTATATTAGCGCATAATGCTAAACAAGCAAATGATATAGATAAGCCCGCAACTACACCTTCAGTAGGTACTAATATGGTTTTCATCTCGCATGATCACGATGATGCTGATTTTGCAGAACTATTAAAGATGAAGTTAGAAAAACAAGGCATAAGTTCATGGATAGACAGCGAGCGACTTAAGATTGGCCAAGACTGGAGAGAAGAAATTGATAAAGGTATCGAAAATGCGATTGCATTGATTGCTGTGATGACACCAGATGCTCGAAAATCAGAATATGTAACCTACGAATGGGCATTTGCTTGGGGAAAGGGAAAAAAATTTTCCCAATAATGCTCAAACTGACACAACTTGTAAAAGTCAAAGACCTCCCGGACAGTCAGCCCTCTCGGGTCAGTGATTATTAGGCGGCCTCCTTTGACAATTCTTCTCGACGTTTTTTACCAAGCTCAAATGTCTCGATTGGCCGCCGGCCCTGA